>MTKY01050677.1_pt1 | contig 55445 bp, 46 predicted proteins | sample 1042731 | NCBI WGS metagenome assembly MTKY01 (sample SAMN06212206, study PRJNA360538) | anaerobic digester metagenome | biome: Wastewater treatment plant; material: sludge; isolation source: anaerobic digester fed with sludge from wastewater treatment plant | place: Denmark: WWTP Soeholt ...
GCCCCCAAACCCCCACCCCCACAGAGTCCAAGCGCGTCCGTAGGACGCGTAATCCAGAGTCTCCAGAGACCAGAGGGCTCAGCGCCCAGAGTCGATAGGGCCGCCGCCGCCCGCCCCCACCAAGACCCGAAAACCGTAGAGCCTGAAGTCGTAGTCCGGATCCGCGCCGTTGCGGAAGGCGCAGCGCGCGAGCCCCTCACGGCTGCCGAACGCGCCCCCGCGCACCACGCGACGGGCAGTTCCCTCCAAACCATCGGCCTCAGTTTTACCATAGTCCGCGTAATTGTCCACCCACTGTGTCCCGCACCATTCCCACACGTTGCCGCTCATCTCCAACGCGCCGTAAGGCGTCTCGCCGCGCGGGAACGCGCCTACCGCGCTGGTCGTGTCGATGCCGGTCTGGTCATAGTTGGCGCAATTGGAATCGGGGTTGTCATCCCACGGATAAGCGCGCCACGGCAGGGGATTCTTCTCCTCACCCAACAACGGCTCCGGCGCAAGTTTTTCAGCAGGCGCACACAACGTCTTTGTGGGGATATACAAACCACCGCGGGCCGCCTTTTCCCACTCGGCTTCGGTGGGCAGGCGCACTTCCCACCCTTCGAGCAGCCAGTGCTTTGCCCGCCAGCGCTGCGTCAGCCAGCGGCAATACGCGACGGCCTCGTACCACGTGACGTCGACGACAGGATGGTTGGACAATTCGTATACAGCGCCATATTTGTTTGGGCCTTTGCGCCGGTTCTCGCGCCACCAGGATAAGGCAGCTTTCGACCAGTCCCACCACTGTTTTTCGTCATAGCCGTCTTCAGCCACAAAAGCCTTGAACTGTGCGTTAGTGATCGGATAGCGCGCAATCCAGTAACCGGAGGGAATAATCTGAATGTGGGCCGGGCCTTCATGATCATACGCGCGCGGGTCGGGCGGAACGACCAGCGTCTCGCCGGTCAGCGGGTGTTCGAGGCGCGTTTCCTGCCTGGATGCGCCCATCACGAAGGGCCCGGTAGGCACGTAGCAGAACTGCATCTTGTCCACGGTGGTCACGTCCTCGCGCGGGTCGCCCAGGTCGGCGAGGGCGCGTCCGGCGGCGGCGCGTTCGACGGGGGTGAGAGCGCCGGTTTCTAACAAAGCAGGCAGCCAATCGCGGACGCGGCTGACCGTGCTGGCGTTGGCCTGCCGGGCCTCCTCTAGCCCAATTTCCATAATCGCTTCTCCCGCCTGCCACGCGGCGCGCCAATCCACCGGATCCACTGCCTGGCGGGCGGCTGTTTCTTGCGGCGCAGGCGTCGAGCACAAAGCATCTACCACGTACAACGCGATGTAGGGCAGTTTTTTGATGCGCGCCATGATCCCGACGGCCATCATCACCACTTCGCGCCACTGCGCCGGATTCTGGCGCAACAAGCGGGCCGCCTCCTGCGGGAAGGCCGGCAGCGTGCACAAATGCGCCGCCGCCAGATACTCCTGGAAAGTGCGATGCGGGAAGGTGTAAACGCCGGGCGCGCGTTCCAATAACAATCCGGCGCGTTCTTTGATGAAGGTAATCAGGTCGCCGGCGCGGTTCCAATCGTCGTCCAGACAACCTTTCGCCAGAGCATCTCGCAGATCTTTTTCGAGAATGTCGGCCAGTCCGCCTGTATCGATTGGGCCGGGAGGAACATCCTGTTGCGCCAGGTGCGCCGCAAACGTCGCCGCTTCCAGGGCAGTTTCCAGCCGGTCGAGATCGACCACGCACGAAAGGCCGCTTTCCGCGCCCAGGCGCGCTTCCTGCCAACGCGCCAGCAGCAGTTCCACCGTCTCGGCGTAGAGTTTTACCCGGTCATCGGGCAGACGTCCGCGGGTGGTGTGCAGCAGGGCCATCACTGTCAGCAAAAGAGGACGGGGCGCTAAATCTTCCAAACCGGGACGGCGCACGGCCTCACGCAGCTTGCCGGCCAATTCTTTGGCCTCGTCCTCCGTCTTCCAACCCAATTGGTGGACTTCGGCATACCAGGCTTTGATGAAAGCATCCATGCGCTCCGGGCTAAAAGCGGCCAGGGTATAAACGGTGAAAGACTCCGGCATTTGGAACAAGTAGCGTCCGGTTCTGTCAGTCTGGACGTAGGCATAGACGCGGCACGTAATCAGATAGCGGTTGCGCGGGTGATTGTGTTTCTGCGCAAACGCGGCCACGGCGTCGCGCACGCGGGCGCGCTGCGCCTGGTCGGACACCTCGTCAAGGCCATCCAATAGCGCCAGCACACCGCCTGCGTCGAGCAACTGCTTCAAGTGCGGCGCGAGATCGCCCACATCCTGCTCGATGAAACGCCACAATCCCTCGGCGCTGCCGTCGCAGTGCGGCGAGCGGGCAAAATCGCGCAAGACCACCAACAGCGGAAAGAGCACGCCATGCCGCCAGCCTTCGCCCAGACGCTCCAGCCAGCCCGCCTCCGGCTGCAAGATTTCCCCTGCCAGACAGAGGCCCAGGTGTTTGACGAATGTGGATTTTCCAGAACCAGGATTGCCGAGCAGCACCATCGCCCGGTCGCGCGTCGCCGCTTCCAGCGCCGTCAGAGGGCGGGTTTCGCCCTCGCGTTCCCCAATCGTCTGCTTTGGCTTACCTTTTTTGCCGGTTTTCTCAGCATCAACCTGCACGTGAGTCGTCGTGTCCAACGTGGTATACACATCGGCCAATCCCATCACCCGCTGGCGCATCTTGTCGGACTCGAAGGCTTTGGGGTCGATGTATTGCAGTTGCAATGTGCTACAGACCGTTTGCAGGCGGCGCAGGTAGGCGTGTTGGGCGGCGATGGGATCGGAGGATGGTTGGGTGTTTTGGGTTGTGAGTGGTGAGGTTTCTGTAGGTGGTTGGGCGGTCGCGCCTGATGTCGGCGGTGTTTCGGACTTGGGTTCAGGCTTCTTTGCTGCCAACCGCGCCAGCGTTTCGGCGTGCTTCTGATCTTGCTGGCGCATTTTATCGACCATCGGCAAGACCCGGATAACCAGATAAGCAACAAAAGCCGAAATCAGCACAGTGTAGAGTAAACCGCGCCCAACTTTGTCCACCCACTGCGGGACAAGGATTTCTGCAAGAATGGAAATGAGCAGAATCACGACCCCCAAAACGATAAACTCATCCTGGAGTTTAGCCGTCGCTTCACGAATAGTGCTTAGAAGGTCGGGGGCATGCTGCAACGGCTCAGGAACTTGGTTATCGGGCAAAGAATCATTGGTCATGGGCGTTTCCTCCACAAAAGATAAAACGGATGAGAGAAATACACAATAGCCTGGCAAAGGTGCGCAAACCTTTGGTTAGCCTATACCTTCGCCAGGGGTAACTATTCAGGTGGGGCGCACTTTTTACGTCTGCAATGACAGTAGGAAGCGCAAAAATTGCCGTTTTGGGTTCAGCTAAGTGCGCCCCACCTCAAGGCTGAATAGTTACCGCCAGGGTGCATTTCACTGTAGCTACAATATGGTCACATTCGTAGATTTCAACGGGCTGGCGTTCGCCCTATGGACTGCGCAGATGCCCGCCCCCTACAACCGGCGCGCGCATTTGCGCCAGGTACTCGCGGGGGAGTTGATATCCGCCCCGGCATCCAAAATGGCCGTCAGCGGGCCGAGCGAGCAGCCGGTTTCAGGCGCGCCCAAGGCGACCTCAATGGCCGGCATAGACGGCGCGTAGCGTTGACTATAAGGATAACTGCTCATACTTCACCGCGCACGAAACGAGGACTGCGGAATTCCCTCTCGCGGGCGGGTGACGCCGTGACCGGCGTGAGCAGGGTCGCCTCACTGCCATACAGCCGCCGCATTTCCCGCGAGAGCGCCTTGCGGTCTGCGCTGAACCCCAAACGGCAATTTTTGCGCTTCCTACTGTCATTGCAGGCGTAAAAGTGCGCCCCACCTGAATGGTTATGTTATAGCTTGATTTGGGCAATAAACAAATCGAATAACGATTCAATGGCAGCGCTTGCCGGCAACGAATCCGGGAACGAATGAATTTGGCAGACCAATTCAAGTCTCCGCCAAACGAAAACGCGCGTCAGCCAGGCGCCCATCCGTTTTTTCGTTGAAAATTCGTTGCCGGCAGCCTTGACACCCAGGTTAAGATATGGTATACTATTTCGTAGGCGAAATATTCTGTACCGAAATTTTCAACGCCGAATCTTCTCGACGGATTCAACGGAATCGAACAGAGATTTTTCCGTTGAATCCGTTCGATCCGTTGAGGTCATCTTCGCAGGAGGTCACCGATGAATGAACCCGAACGCGCCCCGGCCCTGCCGGTGATACAGAAATTCCTCACGCTGTACCGCTATCTGCGCAGTTACAGCCGTGAGACGCAAGATTTCGGCGTGCGCGGGCGCGAGTTCGCTACGCTGCGTTACCTGCACGAGGCCGGGCCGTGTACGATCGGACAGGTGCAGGAGTACATCTACATCAGCGCCAGCGCCGCCTCGGAGTTACTCTCGCGCCTGGAAAACGCCGGCTACGTCGAACGCAAACGCTGCAAGAAAGACCAGCGCGTGGTCTACGTGGAACTCACGTCCGAAGGCCGCCGCTTGGCCAAGGAGACGCCGCTGGGCGGCATCCCTCTGCTCCGCGAGCGTCTCAAAACCCTGCCTCCCGAACGACTGGCCGTGTTGGACGAGGCGTTTTCGGAGTTGTTGCAACTGATGGAGATAGAGAATCAATGAATCGGCGAATGAGCGAATCGACGAATCCAAAATCCAAAATCCACAACCTGAAATCCAGCGATTTGAAGATTCTTATGCGCTGCTACGGCTATCTACGCCCTTACGCGCTGTCGATGGTCGGCGCCTACGCGGCGATGCTGCTCATCAATCTGTTGAACATCGCCAATCCGCAGTTGCTCCGGCTGATCGTCGACCGGGGCATCAAACAGGGCGATACGACCTTTCTGGGATGGGCAGTCTTGGGCGTGCTCGGCCTCACCGCGTTGAGCGGCGTGTTCAGCTTCTTCCAGGGGCAGTGGACGGAAAAAGCCTCGCAGAACGTCGCTTACGATATGCGCAACGACATCCACCGCAAGCTCTCCAGCCTCTCCTTTGCCTATCACGACCAGGCCGAAACCGGGCAACTGCTCTCCCGCGCCATCCAGGACGTGGAGCGCATCCGCTTTCTCACCGGACGCGCCACCCTGCATCTGATCAACGGCATCTTCACCTTCCTGATGACGATGGCGGTCATGCTGACGATGAACACCCGGCTGGCGCTGCTGGCGATGTTGACCACGCCCCTGCTCTTCATCCAGACCTTCGCTTTCGCCCGCCGAATCCGCCCGATGTGGCTGGCTTTGCAGCAGCAGATGGCGATTTTGACGACGCGGCTGGAGCAAAACCTGCGCGGGATGCGCATCGTCAAGGGCTTCGCACAGGAACCGGCGGAGAAAGCGCGTTTCGAGGCTGACAATCAGACCTGGTTCGAGATTGCGGCGGATACTGCGCGCCTGCAATCCATCAACGGGCCGCTGATGGGCTTTATCACCAACGTCGGCTCGATCTTCATCATCTGGTACGGCGGGCGGCTGGTGGCCCAGGGAGAACTGACGCTCGGCGGGCTGGTCGCGTTCACCTCGTATATGGGGCTGCTGGCCGGGCCGGTGCGGATGATGGGCCGGGTGATCCCCGCCATCGTGCAGGCAATTGCCTGCGGGGAGCGCATCTTCGACATCCTCGACGCCGAGTCGGAGGTGAAAGAAGCGCCGAACGCCCTGCCGCTGCCCCCGGTCGAAGGCCACGTCCGCCTGGAAAACGTCTCCTTCGCCTACTTTGGCCGTCGCAAGGTGCTGGACAACGTCACATTGGATGCCGCGCCAGGGCAGATCATCGCCCTGCTCGGCGCGACCGGCTCCGGCAAGTCCACCATCATCAACCTGATCCCGCGCTTCTACGATGTAATGCAGGGCCGCGTGACCATCGACGATTACGACATCCGCGACGTGACGCTCAACTCGCTGCGCGCGCAGATCGGCATCGTGTTGCAGGAAACGACGCTCTTCGCCGACACCGTCCGCGCCAACATCGCCTTTGGTCGCCCGGAGGCTGCCGAGGATGAGATCATCGCAGCGGCGCAGGCGGCGCAGGCGCACGACTTCATCCTGGAGTTGCCCGATGGCTACGACACGCGCGTGGGCGAGCGCGGCGCGACCCTCTCCGGCGGACAGAAACAGCGCATCGCCATCGCGCGCGCGCTGCTCAAGGACCCGCGTATCCTCATCCTCGACGACGCGCTGTCGAGCGTGGACACCGAGACCGAGCGCCTCATCCAAATGGCGTTGGAGCGCCTGATGCAAGGCCGCACATCGTTCGTCATCGCGCAACGGTTGAGCACGGTCCGTCTGGCGGATCAGATCCTGGTGTTAGAAAAAGGCCGCATCGTCGGCCAGGGCACGCACGAAGAACTCTTGCGCACCTCCGGCCTTTACGGGGAAATCTACCAGCGCCAACTGCGCCCGCAGGAAACGGCGGAACTGCAAAAGAGGCAAGCGGCAAGCGTTAAGAGGCAAGAGGCAAGAGGTAAGAGGCAAGAGGCGGGAAGCAAGAAGGACGAACTCGCAACCCGCAACCCGCAACTTGTAGCTCGTAACTCGCAACTCGCGGAGGTGGCCCAATGAGCCTTTCTATTGGTGGAAGCGTCGGCATGGGCGGGCCGCGCGGGATGTTGCAGAGCTTTGGCAGCCACGAGGACGAGGGCCGCGCCTTCGACCGCCGGATCGCACTCAGATTGCTGGCGTTCGTCAAACCGCATTGGCGGAAGATGTTGCTCGCCTTCGTGACGATGGTCGTTTCGACCGGTCTCAGTCTGGCGACGCCTTATCTCGTCAAAATCGCTATCGACCAGTACATCACCCGGGGCGATATTGCCGGATTGAACCGGGTCGCGCTGGCGACGGCCATCGCGTTTTTGGGGCTGTTCGTCACGTCGGCGATGCAGCAGTACACACTCTCGCGCACCGGGCAGCAGGTGTTGGCGACGATGCGCAACCGGCTGTTCAGTCACCTGCAAGACCTGCACCTGGGTTATCACGACAACCACATTATCGGCGTGACCATTTCGCGCGTCTTCAGCGACGTGGGCGTGATCAACGAATTGCTCTCGCAGGGTCTCATCACGTTGGCCGGCGACGCGCTGTTGCTGGTGGGCATCGTCACGGTGATGGTGTCGATGAGTCCACGGCTGGCGCTGCTCACCTTCAGCGTGCTGCCGTCGATGGTCATCGCCACATCCATCTACGCGCGCCATGCCAAGGCCGCGTTCCGCGAAACACGAGCGACCAATGCCGGCGTGATCGGCGACCTGGCGGAGGACATCGCCGGGATGCGTGTGATCCAGGCCTTCGCGCAGGAAACGACGCTGCAAGAACGCTTCGACAAGTCCAACCGCGACAACCGCGACGCCAATGTGCGCGCGATGTCGCTCTCGTTCACCTTTATGCCGGTGGTCGAATTCCTGAGCACGCTGGCGACAGCCATCGTGCTGTGGTTCGGCGGGCGCATCGTGGCCCGCGAAGAACTGACCCTGGGCGTGATTGTGGCCTTCCTCACCTACGTCACCCGCTTTTTCCAGCCCATCCGCGAACTGAGTCAGCTTTACACAACGATGCAAGCAGCGATGGCGGGCGGCGAGCGCGTGCTCGAACTGCTTGACATCGAACCAGCCGTGGCCGACAAACCCGATGCCATCGAGATGCCGCAAATCCAGGGGAAGGTAGAATTGCGCGACGTGACCTTCGCTTACCGTGTGGATGGCGCCGTGCTGCACGACCTCGATCTGACCATCGAGCCGGGACAGACGGTAGCGCTGGTCGGGCCGACGGGCGCGGGCAAGACGTCCATCTCCAACCTGATCGCGCGCTTCTACGAGGTCAGCGCCGGCGCGGTGCTGATCGACGGCATCGACGTGCGCGACGTGGCGCAACGCTCATTGCGGCAGCAGATGGGGATCGTCCCACAGGACCCCTTCCTCTTCTCCGGCGCCATTGCCGATAACATCCGCTTCGGCAAGCCAGACGCCTCCGACGCTGACGTGGAAGAAGCCGCGCGGCTCGCCAACGCCCATGACTTCATCACCGGCGCGCCCGATGGCTACGCGACGGTGATCCAGGAAGGCGGCGTCAACCTCTCCCTGGGACAGCGCCAGTTGATCTGCATCGCGCGCGCGGTGCTGGCCAACCCGCGCATCCTCATCATGGACGAAGCCACGTCCAGCGTGGACACCGTCACCGAGGGGCTGATCCAGGACGCGCTCGACCGGTTGCTGGCAGGCCGCACCGCCATCGTCATCGCCCACCGCCTCAGCACCATCCACCACGCCGACCTGATCTGCGTGCTGGACGGCGGTCGCATTGTCGAGCGTGGCACGCACGAAGAGCTACTGGCAGCCGGCGGTTTATATCGCAGTTTATATGAACGGCAGTTTATGGAATTCCAGGTTGTGGATTATGAGAAACGCCACCCCCATTGATTCTCGATTCGCCGATTCTCGATTCGCCGATTCTCGATTCGCCGATTCTCGATTCGCCGATTCTTGATTCGCCGATTCTCGATTCGCTGATTCTCGATTCGCTGATTCTTAATTCGCTGATTCTTATCGTGAGGTGAAATGAAAACATTGAAGTTCGTCTTTGGGTATACGCGAAATTACGTCAAACCACTGGCGCTGACAATTTTCAGCATGTTGGCGCTCGTGGGCGTGCAGTTGTTGGCGCCGTGGATCATCAGGCAGATGGTTGCGGCGGTCAACACGCCGGGCAATCTGGCGGATGGGTTGAACACGGTGAGTCGCCTGGCGATTCTGGCGCTGATCGTGTATCTCGCGCGAGCGTTCCTGCAATTCCTGCGTAGCTATATGTCGCACGTGGCGGGCTGGGGCGTCGTCGCCGACGCGCGCAACGAAATCTACGCGCACCTGCAACGGCTGTCGCTGCGTTTCTACGAGGATAAACAAACCGGCGATTTGATGTCGCGCATGGTCAACGATTCGGATATGTTCGAGACGCTCATCGCGCACGCCATCCCCGATACGCTGGTCAACGTCCTGATGCTCATCGGCGTGGTGGCGGTGCTGGTGAGCCTTAACGCGCAACTGATGTTGCTCAGTTTGATTCCCGTACCGTTCATCGTCCTGGCGGCGCGCGGATTCTCGAAATACGTGCGCCCCGCCTTCCGCAAGCGCCAGCAGGAACTCGGCGAACTCAATGCGACGCTCAACGACAACCTCTCCGGCATCCGCGAGATCAAGGCGTTCACCCGCGAAGACGTCGAAGCCAAGCGCATCGGCATACACATCAGCCACTACCGCGACTCTCTACTGCGCGCGCTGCGGCTAATGGCGACATTCCAGCCGTTCGTGGAATTCTCTTCCTCGTTGGGCACGATTGTCCTGATCTATTTCGGCGGACGATTGGCTCTCGATCAAGTGCTGTCCCTGGAGGATTTGGTGGCCTTCTTCCTGTACCTGGAGATGTTCTACCAACCCATCCGCGCGTTGAGCGGCGCATGGGAAAACGTGCAGCACGCGATGGCCGGCGCAGAGCGCGTCTCCGAGTTGCTACAAGAGACGCCCGAAATCTACGACAAAGAGGACGCCCTCACACTGCCCGGCAAAGCGAAAGGCGCGTTGGGCTTCCACAACGTCAGCTTCCACTACGTGGAAGGTGAGACCGTTCTCTCGAACATCGATCTCGATATTCCGGCAAACAGCGTCGTGGCGCTGGTCGGGCCTACCGGCGTCGGCAAGACCACGCTCGCCAGTCTCATCCCGCGCTTCTACGACGTGGCGGAGGGCCGCATCACACTAGACGGCTATGACATCCGCGACCTGTCGCTGAAGAGCCTGCGCGAACAGATCAGCATCGTGTTGCAGGACGTGTTCCTGTTCCACGGCACCGCTCGCGAGAACATCCTCTTCGGACGTCCGGACGCCACCGAGGAAGAGGTCATCGCCGCCGCCCAGATTGCCAACGCCCATGAGTTCCTCATCCGCCTGCCCGACGGCTACGACACAATGATCGGCGAACGCGGCGTGAAACTTTCCGGCGGACAGAAGCAGCGGCTCGCCATCGCCCGCGCCGTGCTCAAGGACGCGCCCATCCTCATCCTGGATGAAGCCACCTCCTCGGTGGATACCGAAACGGAGATGCTGATCCAGCAAGCATTGGAGCGGCTGATGGTAGGGCGCACGACCATCATCATCGCCCACCGCCTTTCTACCATCCGCAGCGCCGACATGATCGTGGTGCTGGAAGACGCCGTCATCAAAGAAAAGGGCACGCACGAGCAACTGATGGCACAGGACGGCCTATACAAATACCTCAACGAGGTTCAAGGGTTGCTAAGCAATCACCAAATCGAGCCGCAGTGGGAGATTGTACGCGAGCGACGCCGAAGTCTGGCGATGAGTGCGGTCAATTAGTTTGTGATTTCGCCTAAAAGTGGTATCCTTGAACGGTTAGAAGCTGCCGCACAAGGCAATCCCAATAGATTCGCTGGCGCGGGATGACCACGATCCCGCACCTGTTAGCGGGCAGGCCATAAGCCCGCCCGCAGCGATAAAACAATGAAGGAGTAACAGGTCTATGAATCGACGCAGTTGGTCATCGTTATTTTTGCTCTTGATCATGGTCGGCCTGGTCAGCCTGCCGCTTGGCTGCTCGTCCGGCTTTTCTTCTTCCGCACAGGGCGGGCCCACACCGACGCCTATCCCCACCTCGATCGTGCCGACCAATCCCACTTATCAGGTACAGCGCGGCGACGTCGTCCGGCTGCTGCAATTTACGGGGCGGGCGGCTCCGGTACGCGAAGAAGAGCTTTTCTTCCGCGCCAACGGCTACGTCGAAACCGTCTATGCGCGCCGCAACGATAGCGTCAAAGAGGGCGATCTGCTGGCCGAGTTGGAAGTCACCGACCTGAAGAACCAGATCACCCAGATCGAGGCCGAATTGGTTGCCGTGCAGATGAACAACGAGCGCCAGGTCGCCGAAGCGATGGCCAACGTGCGCGCCAGAGAACTGGCGCTGGCAAAACTCCAGGCCAGTGTCTCGAATACGCAGATTCTCAGCGCGCGTATCAACCTGGAACGCGCGCAGGAAGCGTTGGCCGATGCGCAAGTCGAGTACCAGGAATCCCTGGACCGCGAATGGGAAAGAGAAGAAGAACGCGAATGGTACGCCGAGGGTGTCCGCAACGCGCAATGGAACCTCGACCTGGCGCGAGCGCAATATAACGACGCGCTGCGCGCCAACGAGTGTCTGAGCTACGATATCGAGTTGGCCCAGCAAGACCTCGACCTGGCGCAGATGCGCCAGGCAGAAATCCAGACCGGCGTGGACATCACGCGCACGCTCCTGAGCCTGCAACGCCTGCGCGATCAACTAGCCGACGCGCGCCTCGTCGCTCCCTTCGATGGCGTTATCCTTTCCACCAGCGTTATTGCCGGGTCGCAGGTGCAGGGCTACAAGACGGTGATGAGCATTGCCGATCCCACCGAGCTAGAGATCATGGCGGATTTGGCGACTACCGAGATGAGCGAACTCACCGAGGGCGCCGTGTTGCTGGCCGAAGTCGTCAACCGCCCTGGCGAGCAAATTCCCGGCTTCATCCGCCGTTTGCCCTATCCTTATGGCGGCGGCGGCAAAATCGAAGGCGTACAAGATGATGACACTTCCACGCGCATCACACTGGAAAAGTCCATCGACGAGTTAGGCATGAGAGTCGGCGACCGGGTGCGCATCACCGTCGAGTTGGAGCGCGCCGTCGACGCGTTGTGGCTGCCGCCGCAGGCCGTCCGCACCTTCGAGGGACGCAACTTCGTGGTCATCCAGGAGGAGAGCGGGCAGCGTCGGCTCAACGTCACCATCGGTATTCGTTCCAGTGAGCGGCTTGAAATCCTTGATGGACTGAGCGAGGGACAAATCGTCATTGCGCCGTAAGGCACAAAGCACCTATGCACACACTGCAATACTTGCGGGCGATCGTCGCCAGCGGATGGTCGGCCATCCGCGTCGTCACCAAGCGCATCATCGCGCAACCGGGGGTGATCCTGGCTACCACGCTGGGATTGGTCATCGCCCTGGCGCTGATGATGAGCATCCCTTTGTACACTGACGCCGTTTACCATCGCATCTTTCTGAAAAACATCGCCAGTGCCGAAGGCAACATTGAGTTGACGAACGATGGCGCTGTCCCGCCGCTGACCTACCTCTTCCGCTACGATGGCAGCCTTCACGGCCCCATCGAGTGGGAAGGGGTACAGGACGTCCACGCCTACATCACGCAGCGGGCCGCGGCGGACCTGGGGCTGCATCCGCAATTTGCAGTCAGTTACTTCAATACCAACACCTTCAGTATTTTCGCCGGTACGGACTCCCAGTTCGGAGAAACGCGTCTACCGCTGATTTGGGTCGGGTTTGCCACCATCAGCGGCATCGAAAACCACATCACGTTGGTCGAAGGGCGTTTCCCGAGCGTCGCTTCAACGGCGCCGGAAGAGCCGGTCGAGGTGCTGATCTCCCATGAATTGGCGAGTAGGCTGGGCTTCCAAGCCGGCGAAACCTACGTCGCCTACACCCAGGTGCGCGAACAGGAAGGGACGATCCGCGACGTACAGATTCCCATCCGCATCGCCGGCACCTGGGAACCGACAGACCCGCAGGAAGCGTTCTGGTTCTTCAAACCAACGCGCTTCGCGGAACGCCTCATCGTGCCGGAGGGCACATTCAGCGAGCGCCTCAGCGGCCAGTTGAAGGGCGAAGTGTACACCGCAGTGTGGTATATGATGATGGACCCAGTCAACATCCGCCACGACACGGCCTTGCCATTGCTCCGCAACGGCCTGGTGGTCCAGCAGCAGATTTCGGGACTGCTGTTCAACATCAGACTCGCCAGATCGCCCATGGAAGCTCTCATCAATTACCAATACACGTCCAATGTGTTGACCATCCTCCTGTACGCCTTCAGCATCCCCATCATGGGGTTGTTGTTCGCCTTTATCACACTGACTGCGGGGATGGCGGTCGAGCGGCGGCGCAACGAAGCCGCCGTGCTGCGCAGCCGGGGCGCGCGCGCCATACAGATGATCATGATCGCGGCGATGGAAGGGCTACTCCTGGGGCTGCTGGCGCTGGCGCTGAGCGCCCCGGTGGGGATGTTCGTCGCCAGCCTCATCGGACAAACGCGCAGTTTTCTTGACTTCAGCGCACAAATGGATGCCCTGCGGGTCAATATGACCTCTGCGGCATGGCGCTTTGGCCTCATCGGCGTGGCGCTGGTCGTCGTTGCGCAGGTATTGCCCACGTTCGGTGCGTCGCGGTACACCATCGTCTCCTATAAACGCGAGGTAGCGCGTATGTTGCGCCGGCCCTGGTGGCAGCGGATGTGGCTCGATGTCCTACTGCTGATCCCGGCAGGATATGGCGCGTATCTGCTGCGCCAGCAAGGCAGTCTAGTCGTGATGGGAGACGTGCTAGAGGCCACACCTTACAGTGACCCGCTACTCTTCCTGGTGCCGGCGTTGGGCATTTTCGCTTTGACCCTCTTCTTCCTGCGGTTGATGCCCGTGATCATGACCATCATCGCCTGGATTGCAGGACGCACCCGGGCAGTGGGACTGCTGATGGCAGCCCGGCACCTGGCGCGCACGCCGGGATTCTACAGCACGCCACTCATTCTGCTGGTGCTGACGTTGAGCCTGTCCGCGTTTACCGCGTCGCTGGCCTACACCCTTGACGCACATCTCAACGATCAAATGCACTACCGGATCGGCGCGGACATGCAATTTCTGGATTTGGGCGAAGGCAACCCGGACACCGGCGTCGCACTCGCATTCGAGGAAACGGCCACAAGCAACACAACTACCGACAGCGAAGGCCCGCGCTGGTTCTTTATGCCACTCGCGGACTACCTGAGTGCGCCGGGCATCGAGCAAGTGACCCGTGTGGGGCGTTTCCCGGCTTACGCGCGGATGACCACCGGTAACCAGGTCGGTGTCTTCATGGGCATCGACCGTGCGACGTTCACCCCAATCGCCTTCTGGCGTCCAGATTTCGCCGCCAGCAGCCTGGGCGAGTTGACAAACGCGCTGGCAACGACCCACAACGGCGTGCTCGTCCCCCGCAGTTTCATGGAGGAACAAGCCTTACGCATGGGCGACACCATCCGGGTCATCGTCTCCACTTACGGGCAAGACAACGACGTGATTTTGCAGGTCGTCGGGCATTTCGAGCTGTTCCCGACGTGGTATCCCTCCGAAGGGCCACTCTTTGTGGGCAATCTGGACTATTTGTTCGAAAACGCGGGCGGGCAATTCCCCTACAGTGTGTGGCTGAAAACCGCGCCGGATGCCGATTACGCGGCACTCGGTAACCAGGGCTTGAGCGGGCGACCCTTGGACTGGCAAGCACCCACCATCGAAATCCTTGCCGAGCAGCGGTTGCCCGATCGACAAGGACTGTTCGGCCTGCTCTCGGTGGGATTCACTGCTGCGGCGGTGCTTACCGTGCTGGGATTCTTGCTCTATGCGCTCGTCTCATTCCGCCGCCGCTTCATCGAATTTGGCGTCCTGCGCGCTGTGGGGCTGTCCGGCGCACAAATGACGGCTTTCCTGGCATGGGAATTGGCATTTTTGATTCTGACGGGTGGTGCGCTCGGCACAGGATTGGGAGCTTTGGTCAGCAAGTTCTTCATCCCCTTCCTGCAAATCAGCGTCGATGAAGCCTCGCGTATCCCACCCTACAGCGTGGACATTGCCTGGTCGGCCATCTTCCGCGTTTACGCCCTGTTCGGACTGCTCTTTGTGGTCGCGTTGATCATTTTGGTGGTGATGTTGCGGCGTATGAAGATCTTCCAGGCCATCAAGTTAGGAGAAACAGCATAATGGCACAAGAAGCATTTGTTATTTGTGATAATTTGGTGAAAATTTACAAGATCGCAGAGTTGGAGGTGGTCGCGTTGCAAGGTCTCGACCTGGTCGTCGGCCCCGGCGAACTCCTCGGCATCGTCGGCGCGAGCGGCAGCGGCAAGTCCACGCTGATGAACGTACTCGGCGGGCTGGATCGGCCTTCCGCCGGGCGCGCCTGGGTGGATGGGCTGGATTTGCTCAAGCTCTCCAACGCGGAACTCAACAATTATCGCCGCACGCGCGTGGGCTTCGTCTGGCAGCAGGGTGCGCGCAACCTGATCCCCTACCTCAACGCGCTGGAGAACATCAAACTGCCGATGACGCTGGCGGGGCAAGCCGGGCGTATCGCGCAAAAACGCGCCGAGGAGCTGCTGGAGATGGTGGAACTGTCGGATCGCAAGAAACACCGGCTGTCGGAGCTGTCCGGCGGCGAGCAGCAACGCATCGCCATCGCTGTGGCGCTGGCAAACCGGCCGCGCATGCTCCTGGCCGATGAGCCGACCGGTGAATTGGACTCCGCCACCGCGCTGACCATCTACCAGATGTTCCAGAAGCTCAACCACGAACTGGGGCTGACCACGCTCATCGTCAGCCACGATCCCACGATTGCGCGGCACGTGAATCGCGTCGTCGCCATCCGTGACGGCAAGCTGGCGACAGAGACCGTTCGCGCCAGAGGCGGCAGGCCGGCCTTCGAAGCGGTTCATGAGGGCGCTGAGGAAATCTTCGAGGAACTGACCGTGCTGGACTCTGCCGGACGGCTGCAAATCCCCAAAGAATTCCTGGAACATTTCGGCATCAAAGGACGGGCGCGCATCGAGTTGACGGAGGAAGGCATTCTCATCCTGCCCACGTCCAACATCGACCACGTGCAGGACGCCGAAGCCCTGGCCTCGGAACTGGTCGAAGCGAAGAAAGCGCGCGGCTTGCGTGGCTTGCTGAATCGCTGGGTGCGCGGTGAACACAAGAAAGAGGTGAAAGACTAATGGCGAAGGAAAAACAGTTTAACCACGCTATCCCGAAAACGGAATCAGAGGCCACCGGAAATCTAAAATCCAAAATCCAAAATCCGAATTATGCCTACGCCATCCACACGGATAACCTGTGGCGGGTTTACAAAGTGGGCGCGATTGAGGTGCCGGCCTTGCGCGGGCTATCCCTGCAAATCGAACCGGGGCGCTACATCGCGCTCAAGGGACGCTCCGGCAGTGGAAAAACGACGCTGCTCAACTGCCTGAGCGGGCTGGATCGCCCCACATCAGGATCGGTGGAGGTGCTCGGCAACGATCTGACGAAGCTGAACGATCAACAACTCACCCGCTGGCGGCGCGAAGAATTGGGCTTCGTCTTCCAGTCCTTCGGCTTGCTGCCGACCCTTTCTGCTTATGAGAACATCGAACTGATGCTGCGCATCAAGGGCGTCGGCGGGCGCAAACGGCACGCCCGCACCACCTACTGCCTCGACCTCGTCGGCCTCACCAAATGGAGCGATCACCGCCCCTACGAGCTATCCGGCGGACAGCAACAGCGCGTCGCCATCGCCCGCGCGCTGGCAAACAGCCCCAAGCTCATCCTGGCCGACGAGCCGACCGGTGAACTGGACAGCGAGACAGCGCGCGAAATCCTGGGGCTGTTCGGGCGCATCGTGGAAGAGGAAAAGGTCACCGTGCTCATGGCCTCACACGATAGTCTGGTCGATGAGTACGTCGATACGATCCTGCAATTGCGCGACGGGCAACTCGTGGAATGATACCCGGTAGACAGTAGACGGCAGACGGTAGACAGGGGAAAAAGCCCCCGTCTACCGTCTACTGTTTTATAACGCGCGCATCAAGATGCCGCGGACTTCAGCCGTGGTCAGTTCGATCGGATTACCCTTCATACTGCTGGACGCCATCGCCTTCTCGATCACATCCGCGAAGACTCCGGCGGTGACGCCATACGTCGCCAGACCGGGCACGCCAAGCGCCTTGCACAAGTCTTGCACCCAGGCCACACCATCCGCCGCTTCGACGTCCCACTCGCCAGTGAGGATCACCGCGACGTCGTCGTAGCGTTCCAGGGCGAGGCTGTCCGGATCGCGCGCTTGCAATGCCTTCACGTTGGCGTCCATCACGAACGGCAGCAACCGCCCGCACAGCGCCCCGTGCGGCGCGTCGAACATGCCGCCCAGCACCCCCGCCAGCCCGTGGACGGCGCCGAGTTTGGCGTTTGCCAGCGCCAGCCCGCCAAAGAGGCTGACGAGCGCCATATCCTCGCGCGCCTCGGCATCCTTGCCGTTTCGATAAGCCTGGCGCAGCGAATGGGCCACGCGCATCAATCCCTCGCGGCACAGCGTATCGGTGAGCGGGTTCGCCATCAGCGAGACGTAAGGTTCCAACACCTGGGCGAAGGCATCCAGGCCGGTGCTGGCAGTGAGCGCCGGCGGCATCGAATAGGTCAACGCCGGATCGACCAGCGCCACGCGCGGCAACATCGACGGGCTGCGCAAACTCACCTTCTGCTTGTGTTCTGGTGACGCCAGCACCGCGTTGGCGGTCACTTCCGCGCCGGTCCCCGCCGTCGTGGGGATGGCGATGTAGGGTGCGGATAGCTGCGTGATGGGCTGCCCGCGCCCAATGACTTCCAGATAATCGAGCGGATCGCCGCCGTTGGTGAGCAACGCGGCGATGGCCTTGCCCGCATCGATCACACTACCGCCGCCGATGCCGATCACCAGATCGCAGTTTGCCGCGCACGCCTGCGCGGTTCCCTCGCGTACCAGGTCGGTCGTCGGCTCACCGGCGACGGCGAACGTCACGGCCTCTACACCGGCGACTTTCAGGCCATCCAGCAGCGGCGCTGCGCGCTCCACGCTACGCCCAGTAATGACAAACGCACGGCGGCCCAATCCTGCCGCCAAAGCGCCGGCTTCCTTCGAGACGCCGACGCCAAATACGATTCGGGATGCAGTCGCAAATTCAAAGCGCATCGCTACCACCCCTCATCGCCAGGGAACACATTCGCATACTTGATGCTGCTGCGCGGTTCCGCCATCATCTCGGCGACGGCGTCGCGCCATTTCTGGTAGTGCGCGGTCTCCTTGTGTGCGGCTGGCGCTGTGTCCGAGCGATAGACTTCTACGAGCACGAAACGCGCGGGATCATCGCGTTGCTGGATGACGTCGAAGCGGGCGATACCCGGCTCCTGGATGCTGTGCTGTGCGTTCTCGACCGTGGCAGCTTTGAACGCTTCCACATACTCCGGTTTGACGTGAACGAAAACGTGAACGATCAACATACGATACCTCCTTTCGATCCGTTGACAGATTTTCGCCTACCGGTGGAAGGTCATCACACTAATAGTCCGCGCGGCGGATCGTGATCTGGAAGCCGTCTTCGATGGGGTGGTCGGCGACGAGGATCAGATAGCCGCCACCACCCGCGCCGGAGAGTTTCCAGCCGAGCACCGCGTCCCGGTAACGGTCGATCAACTTCGCCACCAGCGGCGTCATCATATTGGGGAACATCGCCACCTGCGCTTCGAGCGACGCGCGGAAATACTGTCCGAAAGCGCGGATGTCATGGGCCAGGATCGCGTCCCAGCAGCGGTCGGCGGCCTCGGAGAGCGCCTGCGCGCCCTCACGGGTGATGTTCGTATCGCTCAACACGCTGAACCCATACTCGCGCGGGCCAAGCGGGACAAGATAGAGCGCATTTTCGATAAACCGCAAAGTCGCTTCGTCCTGTACACTCTCGATGCGCGCCGGCCAGTATTCGCCTTCGTAACATGCTTTGTTCAAGCCAGGAAAAACGATCCCGATGGCATCCTGCGAGCCGGAGATCTCCCGCGTACCGGGGGGATTGTCGTAGCAGAAGAGGATCTTCGCCAGTTTCTCGTGGTTGTTCACTGGCAGACGCGGTCCCCACAAGTCAATGGCCGAACGGCGGGTGCTGCTCGCCATACCGCTCCGCTCGTTGAACTCAATCGTCGGTTCCAACGAAATCGTGATCACCGCGCCGGGATAGAACCTGGAGACGAAGGGCTGGTCGAGCCATCCGCCGGCCACATCGATGCGGTAAGGGATGCGGCATAGATCGCGCAAGGCCGTCGTCGAGCGCGCAGCCAGGCCGGGATGCGGTTCGCGCCGCAACACGAGATATTCGATGCCGAGCGATTCGCACAACTCACGCTTCGCCGGCGTGCTGCCTTCCTCGTTGACGATGAAAATGTCGGGCCGGATGGACCGCAGTTCCACCTCGAAGTCCAATATCCCTGAGCCTTGCGAGATGAAGGCCTCCTTGACCCACGACACGGACTGCACCATAAAAAGCCGTTCGCCCTCCGTGTTGACCGGCGGACGGCCCTTTAGATCGTTGACCGTCTGGTCAGAACCCAGCGCCACGTGCAAGTCGCCATAGCTCGCGGCTTCCTTGAAAAACTCAACATGCCCACTGTGAAGTAAATCAAAGCAGCCGCTGACGAAGACCTTCTTGACCATTGAAGCGCTACCTCCGAATCATTACAATGGCTCTAGTATAGCACAGAGCGCGCTGAACAAAAAAGGGGATGCGTTGGTAACGCACCCCCTGAAAGGGAAACGAATTCGCGCAGAGCCTACCAGGCGTAGGCTTCAGGAGCCGGGCCGCCGGGACCGGGCCAGATTTCGTCGAGCTTAGTGAGCGTCTCGTCGGAGAGCTTGATCTCCAACGCGCGCAGGCTGCCGTTGAGCTGCTCCAGCGTGCGCGGGCCGATGATCGGCGCGGTGACGACAGGGTTGTGCAGCAGCCAGGCCAGCGCCACATCTGCCGGATTCTCGCCCATTGCCTGGCACAGGTTTTCGTAAGCCTCGATCTGCGGGCGGTGCTTCTCGATGTCCTCCTGCATCCGCTCGGAGGCGCGGCGGCCTTCGGAAATCTTCTTCAGCACGCCACCCAACAAGCCTCCGCCCAGCGGACTCCACGGGATTAGGCCCAGGCCGTAGTCCTCGCACGTCGGGATCACCTCAAGCTCGACCATCCGCGCGTTGAGGTTGTAGAGGCTCTGCTCGGAGACCAGACCCATGAAGTTGCGCTTCTCGGCGTGGGCCTGCGCCTTGGCGATGTGCCACCCGGCGAAGTTGCTGCTGCCCACGTAGAGCACCTTCCCTTCGCGGACGAGCTGCTCCATCGCCTGCCAGATTTCCTCCCACGGCGTGCTGCGCTCGACGTGGTGCATCTGGTAGAGATCGATGTGATCGGTTTGCAGGCGGCGCAGGCTGTCCTCCGCGGCCTTACGGATGTGGTATGCCGACAGGCCGCGCTCGTTGGGCCACTCGCCCATCTTGTTGTAGACTTTGGTTGCCAGCACGACTTTCTCGCGGCGTCCCCCACCCTGCGCAAGCCAGCGCCCGATGATCTGCTCGGTCAACCCCTCGCCGAACTTCCATCCATAGACGTTGGCCGTGTCGAAGAAATTGATACCGAGTTCCAGCGCGCGATCCATGAGCACGTAACTATCTCCCTCGGTCGTCAGCGGGCCGAAGTTCATCGTGCCCAGACAAAGACGGCTGACCTGCAACCCTGTACGTCCTAGATTCGTGTATTCCATGTCGAAAACCTCCTCAATTTGAACAGTAATATAGTATAATAGATTATAACATATTCGACCAAATTTACAAGATAAAAAGCTACATAATTAGCACACAACGCACATCGATGCCTTGGTAGTCTTCGAGGAGAAAACGATGAAAACCTTGTTGATCTTGCGTCATGCGAAATCGAGCTGGAAATACGATGACCTGGCCGACCACGACCGCCCGCTCAAAAAACGCGGCGAACAGGCTGCCACGTTGATGGGCGAACTCATCCGCCGACACAGCCTGACGCCGCAGCGCATCCTCTCCTCGACGGCCAGACGCGCGCTGGACACGGCAAAGCTGGTCGCCGAGGCCAGTCATTACGAGGGACGGGTCATCGCCACACGCACGCTCTACGGAGCCGATCCGGATGATTTCGTGGAAGTGCTGCGCCAACTCGACGATGCCGATGAATTGGTGATGATCGTAGGACACAATCCCGATCTTGAGATGCTACTGGAAAGCCTCACCGGTGCGATGGAAAGCCTGCCGACCGCCGCGCTCGCGCAGGTCTCGCTGCCCATCGACTCGTGGAAGGAACTAAAAGAGGACACACCCGGCAAGCTTGTCCATTTTTGGGCGCCGAGTACCCTCTAACGCGGGCGTGATGGCGCGATCGCCGGGACGCGATACGGCCCATCTGCCAAATCGTCCCAGTACCCACGACTGTCGAGCGCGGCATAGGAAAAGAGCGCATGACCCGGCGCACCGAGTTCTCGCGCGATGGCAATCCGCTGGGCGATGGCAGCAAAGTCGTCGTAGTATCCGGCGATGCCCAGGTCGACATGCCGGCCTGCGCTGCTTGCCACAAAATCCTCCGCCAGAATGCGCCAGTTGCCGAGGTCGTCGGGGACGCTGCTCCCGGTACCGTACAACATCGGCGCAATCGCGTCCACCGCTCCCGATGCCAGCCAGCCTTTGGAGTCCTGGAAGTAATCGTGGTAGCCAGAACTGGTTTGTAACCCCAGATCATTCTTGTAATACGGCCATACCGCCGCCGAAACCCACGCTTTCGGGCGCAGCGCGTGCGTGTCTGTGGACACCTGCCGCACGAGCGCCGTCACCCGGTCACGTTGCCACTGATCGCGGGCTGGCGTGCGCACGTCACCCGCCGCCGCGTTGCTGTACGGATCGTAGGAGTACGCCGGCCCGGCGTAACGCACCAGGTCCAGATGGATGCCATCCACCGGATAGCGCGTGATAATGTCACGGACAATGGCCGCAATGTACGCCTGCACCTGATCGACGCCGGGACTGGGCCACAGGTACGCGCCCCACGCGAGGAGCATCGGAGCGCCGCCGGAGTCGTGATGCCGCCAGTCCCACGCCAGGCCGTATTCGCCGTGATGTTCGGGATGCGTCGGGCCATAGGTGAAACGGTCGAACATCTGCGGGGGTGTCGTCGCGGGCGGAGCCAGCGGACCATAAGCCTCACTTGGCGATGGAAGCCATGCGGGATATACGTTGATGTAAGCGTGCACCTCCAAGCCCGCGGCGTGCGCTACATCGAGCATGCGTGTCAACGGGTCCCAGCCAGGGTCCATGCCAAGCGTCTCTGTCACGGTGCCGGCGGAGAGGCGCGCAGCCCACGGTTCCAGGCCCGGTGTGTAGTAGGCATCTCCGGCGCCCCGCACCTGGAAGAAAATCGTGTTGAATCCCGCACCGGCGACGTTCGCTACCAATTCATCGATCTTCTGCGGCTGCGCCCCAGCGCTCAGGAACGTCCAATCGTAGCGCGTGATCCAGATCGCCCGGCGCTCGATTTGCAACGGAAAGTGGTTGGCGGCCAGTGGCAGGTATACCGTCGGCGTCAGCACCGGCGTGATGATGGTCTGCGCGGTCAGGGATGGCAAGGCCGGGCTGAGGGGTGATCGTGCAGGCTCCGGTGGGGATGTCGTATAGCCGTTGAGGCAATACCACGCTTCGGCGCGCCCCACACTCGCAGCCAACGCCTCGAAATCCGGCGGCGCTTCCGCAGTGACATCCGCGACCGGCGCTGGACGGACGCACGTCAGGAGCAGCGCCAGGATAAGCAGCCAGCCGGGAAAACGCCGTCTCACCATCGCGCGCGCAGCAGCTCGCAGAAAGCCTTAACTTCCTGCGGCGGCAGCGCCTCCTCCGCAGTCACGTTGAGCAGCGCAAAGATGCGCGTGGCTTTCAGTTCGTCGGGCAAGTCGCGCGGCTTGGGCACGATATGCACGTGGGTGTGATGGAAGCCCTCGCCTTCCGCCAGGCACATCAGGTATTCCTTCTCGCAGTCCAGCGCTTCGAAAAGCAACTGCGTCGCCCGTGCCTGAATGAGTCCCAGTTCGGCGAACTCCTCTGCTATCAACTCGTGCAACGCCTCGACATGGCGCTTGAGGACGGCGACCAGCCAGCCTTTGAGCGTTGTTGGGTAAGCGTGTTCGAGGTACCAGTACGCGCCCTCATAAATCGTCGGGCCGGGGGAGATGCGCTTCTCTCCGGAATTCGAAAGACAGGTCAAACACGTCATCGGTTCTCTCCTTCAAAATGCCCTGACTTTAGCGATTAAGGCGGATCACAATCCGCTCTCCGCAACGCCGGATTATGATCCGGCGCAAGCGTTTTTGTGCTTACATGGATTGCATCAGCACCGGTGTTTCCTGCGAAAATGAACCGTTAATCTCGCCAATCTACGCGTATCCACTTAAAATGAGCGAAGATTCGCGGCTGCGATTTTCATCTATTCGTCAAGCACCAGCCAGATCGACGCCGGCTGCAACGGCAACAGTGTCCCGTCTGGCGGGATGAAAAGCACTTCCGCCGAGACGCTGCCCGTCAAACCGGTCACATCGACCGGGATGCGCAGCTGCTTTTCTTCCATGGGGCGCGTGACGACCGGCAATGTTCCACGCACTTCGCCCGCTACCCGTACCTGCATCTCACCAAATGTCGAAAGGGGCGCGGCCTCGAAGATCACCCGAACACTGTAACCTTCCTCTGTCCGAAGAGGCTGAAGCGTCTCGTAGGGTCGCCAGCTCGTCAATTGCGATGTAACCTGATCCACACGGAACAGCACGTAGCGCGGTGATGGGTCGATCTCGACAGCCAATCCGTCGTCGCCGTCCGGCAAAGTGCTGCGCTCGCCGGTCATCTTGACCAACACTGCGTCATCCACTGCCAGCGGCAGGACGATGGTATGCGTCTCTGTGATCGTCCACAGCGCCATCGCTGCCTGCCCTGCCTTCGCAAAAAGCAGTAGATAGTCGTCCGAACTATCGAGCGGAATCCGCCGCATAAAGCGATAGCCGTCCAGTGTCGCCAGCAGCGTTTGCGCGGCGCGATAAGCCGGTTTGGGCGAGAGGTCGTGATGTACCGTGCCGAAGTTCTGTTCGATGTCGGCGGCGTCGACGCCGTCGTCGCGCCAGTCGTACCAGATGCTCAGATTCACGTCGTACAGCAGGTTGACAAGCCACTGCCGCGTCAGGTTCTGCGCCTGTTGCTCTGTGCTGATGCCGCCGCGCACCGAGGAATAGCCCCACTCGCTGGAGAGTACGGGGATCTTCCACGCGGGACTGTAGCGATGCAGCAGCGTCGCCAGCGCCACATAATGCGGGCCGGCCTGTTCGGGGATTTCCAGGCCGTAGGGGTGAACGGTGACGGCGTCCAATCTGGTGAACGCGCCCATATCCCCCAACGCCGTCCAGAAAGGCCAATCAAAGCCGGAAGTTGCCGGTGCGATGACGTAAGCGGTTGGATCGGCCTGCCGGATCGCTGCGACGGTCTGGAGCAGCAATGTCCCGTAACGCTGGACGTCTGCCTGGGGCGCCCAAAAGTGATCGAGGTTCGGCTCGTTCCAGATTTCCCAGATGATGCCCTTGCCCCGGTAGCGCCGCACCGCTGCCGCCGCGAACCGGGCAAACGCCGCCCGCGCTTCGGGCGAGTGGGGCGCAAAGCCGTAGTCATAATGCGGGTTCCCGTAATCCAGGATGAAGATGATGCGAATGCCGCGCTGCGCCATCGTCGCCACCAGCGCATCGTACTCGCCAAATGTGTAACGTCCCGGCTCCTGCTCGACCGAGTTCCAAAACATGTCCATCCGTATCCAGCGAAAGCCACCCGCTGCCAGCAAACTCGCCTCACCGGGCAGCGCACGCGTGAAGTGGATATTCACCCCAAACGGCTCCGGGATCACCCGCTCAGGCAGCGTGTTGAGGATTGGTATGATCGTGGTTTCGGCAGGGGCGACTGTCGGCGTTATCGTCTGCGTGAGAATGGGAATGACAATGGTAGGGATCGGCGTGGATGTAGCGGTTGGCGATGGTATCGGCGTGGGCGTGAGCGTCGCCGCCGCAGTTGATGTGGGCAAGGCAGTCGCCGTCGCCGAGGACGCAGACATCATCGGATCAGCCTGCGCAGCCGGCGCCATGCAGCCAGTCAGCAAACACAGTGCCAGGAGGAAGCCGTACTTCATCATAGGCTGAAGATAAGTTATGTTACACATCACAGCAGACATCATTCTCAATAGGTTGCAATGGACGCTATCGCCGCTACAGCAAGTGAATATTATGCGTGCGGCAGGTATGTATCATTGACTCCGGCCACAGGCTCGACTGGATTTCACCGATGTGCGCCTTGTGCAGGTACAGCATACACAGGCGCGACTGGCCGATCCCGCCGCCGATAGACTGTGGCAGCTCGCCCGCCAGCAACCGCCGGTGGAAAAGCAGCTCGCGGCGGTCGAGCGCGTTCTGCAGTGCCAACTGCCGTAAGAGCGCCTCGGCATCTACCCGGATGCCCATCGATGAGAGTTCCAACGCCGTATCGAACAGCGGATAGTAAACCAGGACGTCGCCGTTCAAGCCCTGATAGCCATTCACCGTCGGGGTGGACCAATCGTCGTAGTCCGGCGCGCGGCCGTCGTGCGGTTGGCCGTTCCGCAGCACCCCGCCAATGCCGATGAGGAATACCGCGCCGTGCTCGCGGCAGGCAGCATCCTCGCGCTCTTTCGACGAAAGATCGGGGTACCGCGCTTCCAGGTCTTCGGCATGGATGAAGGTGATCTTCTCCGGCAGAAACGGCTCAATCACCGGGTACAGGTGATGCACGTACCGCTCGGTGCGGCGGATCACATCGTAGATGCGGCGGACGGTGGTCGTGAGGTAATCCAACGTGCGCTCTTCAGGCAGCATCACCCGCTCCCAATCCCATTGATCGACGTACAACGAATGGAGGTTGTCCAAATCCTCGTCCGCACGGATGGCATTCATGTCGGTGTACAGACCTTCACCCGGCCGGAAACCCAGATAGGCCAACTGCATCCGCTTCCACTTCGCCAGCGAATGGACGATCTCGGCGCGCACATCCGCCAGCGCCTTGACGGGGAACGACACCGGCCGCTCAATGCCGGTGAGATCGTCGTTGATGCCGGTTCCGGCTTGCACAAACAGCGGCGCGGTCACACGGACAAGGTTCAATTCGAAGGCCAGATTCGTCTGGAAAAAGGTTTTGATCTGACGAATTGCACTTTCTGTCTCACGCACATCCAATAGACAGCGATAGTTTTCTGGAATAATCAACCTTGCAACCATATCTCCCCCTCTTGGAAATAATCTCGGTGTCGCCAGTCGCGTAGTCGAAACGCCGTGAACTTTTTGATGCGCTCCTGCATGGAACCGTTAACTGAACAAAAACGGGAATCATCATACAGGAGGTGTAAAATGGTACGGTGGATTCGGGAATGGGTTATTTTGTCGGTGTTGGCGGTCCTAGCGGTAGGGACAGTGTTCGTCCTGTGGGTCATTTGGCCGTTGCTGCCGGGCCGGCTGCCTGTGATTGTCCTTCCCGCGCTCAACCTGGAAGGCGTCGTCTCTATCCTCATGCTACTCGTCATCATCGCTGGCTTTGGGAAACTGCTGTGTAGCAAGTAATTCAAATGGCAAATGGCAAATGGCAATTACCTCCTGCATCCTGCATCCTGCATCCTGCATCCTGCCTCCTGCCTCCTGCATCCTGCCTCTTGCTACCCGACGCGCCCGCTGATGTAGTCTTCGGTCATCTTCTGCGCGGGACGGGTGAAGAGCTGCGCGGTGGGCGCTTCTTCGATCAACTCGCCGAGCCAGAACAACGCGGTACGATCCGAGACGCGCGCGGCCTGCTGCATGTTGTGCGTGACGATGACAATGGTGTACTGCTGGCGCAATTCCCGCATCAAATCTTCGACACGCAGCGTGGCAATAGGATCGAGCGCCGAGCACGGCTCATCCATCAGGATCACCTCCGGTTTGACCGCCAGCGTGCGCGCGATGCACAACCGCTGCTGCTGGCCTAGCGACAGGCTCATCGCAGGTAGCGACATATCACCCTTGATCTCGTCCCACAAATCCACCTCTTGCAACAACCGCTGCGCCATATCACCGAGCGCCGATCCTGTTTCCAGACCCAGCGACCGCGGCCCCATCACAACGTTGTTATAGATCGACTGCGGAAACGGGTTGGGCTTCTGGAACACCAACCCCACCCGGCGGCGCAATTCCACAATGTCGACGTCGGGCGCGTAAATGTCAAGGCAACCGCGTTGCCCGTCATCCAGCAAAATCTCGCCTTCAACGCGCGTGCGGGGAATTTCGTCGTTCATGCGATTGAGGCACCGCAAAAACGTGGACTTTCCACAGCCCGACGGCCCGATAAAGGCCATGATCTCTTGGAGCGCAATGTCTAGCGTTATATCCCTCAACGCTTGCTTCGCGCCATAGTAAAAATTCAGATGGTGCACGCGGATTTTGGATGTAATCGGCGTCTCGTCCATAGTCAAGCCATTTCCTTCAAGTCACAGATACTCGCAAGTATAAACGGCCTTGCGAGGTAGTCAATCTTCATTTGTGGTTGTTTTTTCATCTGAAGCCGCTATAATGTCACATTGTGCGAAACAAGGACACACTTCTAACCATGAGATTGGTGGCGCTCCTCTTGATAGGATTGACGCTCGCGGGATGCGGGACGCAAAGCACGCAGTCCACAACCGGCGGCGCTGCAACCACCATCCAGAACAAAGGCTCCGACACCATCGTCAACCTGGCGCTGGCCTGGGCCGAACGATACCAGACACTCGAACCCGACGTGCGCATCGCCGTCACCGGGGGCGGTTCCGGGACCGGCATCGCGGCGTTGATCAACGGCACGGTGGATCTGGCGAACGCTTCACGGCAGATAAAGACCGAAGAAGTGGAAGCAGCGCAGGTCAATGGTATCGATCCCGTTGAATTCGTCATCGCCCGCGACGCCATCGCCATCGTCATCCATCCCGACAATCCCGTGGACGAACTGACGCTGCAACAAGTTTCCGACATCTACAGCGGCAAGATCACCAACTGGCAGGAGGTTGGCGGCGAAGATCGCCCCATCGTGTTGCTCTCGCGCGAGACGAACTCCGGCACCCACGTCTATTTCCTCGAAGAAGTCATCCGCCTGGGAGAAAAGGATAACAAAACGTTGTTCTCGCCAGACACGCTCCTGCTCCCCTCGTCGGAAGGCATCGGCGTGGAAGTGCGCCAGAATCCCAACGCCATCGGCTACGACGGCCTGGGCTACGTCACAGCGGACATGAAGACCATCGCCGTGAGCCGCGGGCCGGGCGAGCCGTATTACCCACCCACCGCCAAGACGGTGAACTCGGGACAGTACCCCATCGCCCGCGACCTTTATATGTACACCGCCGGCGAACCGCAGGGGCAGGTCAAGGCCTACCTGGACTGGATTCTCAGCCCGGCGGCGCAAGAGATCGTGCTAGAACTTGGATTTGTGCCCATCGCAACAACGTCAACGGATTAAACGGACAGAACGGATTTCGATTTTTCTCCGTTGAATCCGTTCAATTCGTTGAGTTAATTTTCGAGGAAATTTCTATGACTAACGAGCACGAGGGGCGACAGAAACGCTCGCTTTCATGGAGCGAATTTCTCATCGAACGCGCCATCCAGGTTTCAGGGATTTCCGCGATTATCCTGGTGGTGCTCATTTTCCTGTTTCTCATCAGGGAGGGCGCACCGACCTTCCTGGAAATCCCGCTCTCCAGCCTGCTCGCCACGCGCTGGTATCCCATCGAAGAACACTACGGCTTGTTGCCCCTAATCCTGGGATCGTTGATCATCACCATCGGCGCAGCGGTCGTCTCGCTGCCCCTGGGGTTGGCGACGGCGATCTTTATCGCGGAGATCGCGCCGGATTGGTTTCGCGACATTCTCAAACCCTTCATCGAAGTGCTGGCCGGCATCCCCTCGGTCGTCATCGGCTTCATCGGGATGCTGGTCTTTGCGCCGCTCATCCGCATCACGCTGGACATCCCCACCGGCCTTACCGCCTTCACCGGCGTGCTGCTGCTGGCGTGGATGGCGCTGCCCACCGTCGTCAGCGTGGCAGAGGACGTGCTCGACACTGTGCCCAAAACATACCGCGACGCCGGGCTGGCCCTGGGCATGACGCGCTGGCAGGTCATTTGGCGCATCGTGCTGCCCGCTGGCCGCTCCGGCATCCTGATGGCGTTGATGTTGGGCGTGGGCCGCGCCATCGGCGAGACGATGACCGTGATGATGGTCACCGGGAACGCGGCGCGGGTTCCTGTGGGCCTGCGTGACCTCTTCATGCCGGTGCGCACGATGACGGCGACCATCGCCGCCGAAATGGGTGAGGTGGCGCAGGGCAGTCCACACTACCACGTACTTTTCACCGTGGGACTGACGCTCTTCGTCATCACCTTTGTGGTGAACATGGCCGCGGCCTCCGTGGTCTTCCACCAGGTCAAACGCGCCGAGAGGATGCTGTCATGACACACATCAAACGCCCCCGGCTATCCAGGCAAACTTCGCAGCGCATCGCGTTCGCGCTCATCACGCTGGCAGCGATCGTCGTCGTCGCGCCGATTTTTTTCATCGTCGGCTACATCGTATATGAAGGCGCGCCCGCCATCAGTTGGGAATTCCTCACCGCATTCCCCTACAACGGGATGAAGTCCGGCGGCCTGCTCCCTGCCATCGTTGGCACACTCTGGCTCACACTCGGCACGGCGGTCGTCGCCGTCCCCCTTGGCATTGGCGCAGCGATCTACCTCTCCGAGTACGCAAAAGACAGCGCCCTGACGCGCGCGATTCGCATCGCCATCATCAACCTGGCGGGCATTCCCTCGGTCGTCTTCGGGCTGTTCGGCCTGGGGCTGTTCGTCATCTTCCTCAATTTTGGGACGTCGATCCTGGCAGGATCGCTGACCCTGGGCATTATGACGCTCCCGGTCATCATCAGCACGGCGGAAGAGGCGTTGCGCGCGGTGCCGCAATCGTTCCGCCTGGTGAGCGTCAGTTTGGGCGGGACGCGCTGGCAGACCATCCGCCGCGTGGTGCTGCCACAAGCCCTGCCGGGCATCATCACCGGCGTGATCCTGGGATTGGAGCGCGCCGCCGGAGAGACCGCGCCCATCCTCTTCACCGCGGCGGCGTTCTTCCTGCCGCGCCTGCCCACGTCCATCTTCGACCAGACGATGGCTTTGCCCTACCACCTCTTCGTCATCAGCACCCAGGTGCCGGGGATGCCGGTCCATATTCAGTACGGCACGGCGCTGGTGCTGCTCATCTTCGTGCTGTCGATGAACGTCCTGGCGACGCTCATCCGCAATCATTACCGCAAGCAGAGGTTCTGGTAATGGCCGGCGACGTTAAAATCCACATCGAAGACTTCGGCCTGCGTTACTCCGACGGGACGGAGAGCCTGCACGACATCACGCTCGACATCTACGCTAACCAGATCAACGTCCTCTTTGGCCCCTCCGGCGGCGGCAAGAGCACGCTGCTGCGGGCGATGAACCGTCTGAACGACCTGACGGACGTGGTCGAACAGACCGGGCATATTTTCCTGGACGGCGAGGATATTACGCAACCACACTACGGCATCGTGCGCTTGAGACGGCGCGTGGGCATCGTCTTTGCACGGCCTGTCACCCTGCCGATGAGCATCTACCGCAACATCACCTACGGCCTGGAACTGGCCGGCGTGCGCGACAAGGCCACGCTCGACGCCGCCGTGACCCGCTCATTGCAACAGTCGGCGCTGTGGGACGAAGTCCACGACCGCCTGGGCGATCCGGCGCACGCGCTCTCCGGCGGGCAGCAACAGCGGTTGTGCCTGGCGCGCGTGTTGGCGCTGCAACCGGAAGTGATTTTGCTGGACGAACCCACTTCCGGTCTCGATCCGATTTCCACCGCCAAAATCGAGGCGACGCTACAAGAGCTGAAACTCAGCTATACCTTCGTCATCGTCCCACACAGCGTTCAGCAGGCTGCGCGCGTGGCGGATTGGGCCGCGTTCTTCCTGCAAGGCGAATTAGTGGAGCATAGCCCGGGTCGCGAGATGTTCCTCAAACCCAAGAACACGCGCACCGAAGACTACATTACCGGGCGGTTTGGGTAAACAAAGGGAGGCACTATGGACCTGTTCGGCGGCATCGAAGCTGGCGGTACGAAGTTCGTCTGTGCGGTGGGCAGCGGCCCCGACAACATTGTGGATGAAATCCGGTTTCCGACAACAACGCCAGAGGAAACTATCGGCCAAACCATCGATTTCTTTCGCGGCGCAATCGCCAAGGGCACGACATTGCGCGCGGTAGGCATCGCCGCGTTCGGGCCGGTGGACCCGAACCCGCGCTCGCCCACCTGGGGCTACATCACCTCCACGCCCAAAGCCGGCTGGGGCAATACCGACTTTGCCAGGCCGGTGCGCGCGGCGCTGGGCGTCCCCGTCGGCTTCGACACCGACGTCAATGGCGCAGCGCTCGGCGAGGGCACGTGGGGCGCGGCGCAGGGGTTGGAGACGTTCATCTATCTCACCGTCGGCACGGGCATCGGCGGCGGCGCAATGGTGGAAGGCCGCCTGCTGCACGGCCTGATGCACACGGAGATGGGGCACATCCGCCTGCCGCACGACTTCGACGCTGACCCCTTCCCCGGCGCTTGCCCCTACCACGGCGACTGCTTCGAGGGGCTGGCAAACGGCCCGGCGATCGAAGCCCGCTGGGGGCAACGCGCCGAAACACTCCCATCCAACCACCCCGCGTGGGCGTTGGAAGCGCACTACATTGGGCTGGCGTGCGCCAATTTCGTCGTCACGCTCTGCCCGCAACGCATCATCCTCGGCGGTGGCGTGATGCAGCAAGCGCACCTGTTCCCGCTGATCCGCCGCGAGGTGCGAGACCTGCTCAACGGCTACGTCCGCGTGCCCGAAATCCTGCGCGACATCGACAGCTACATCGTCCCGCCGGGCCTGGGCAACCGCGCCGGCGTCCTCGGCGCTATCGCGTTGGCGATGCAAGCGGAATAGCAACCACGAATCAAAGAATTGTACACGGATTTTACGGATTCTACGGGTTTTTTCGTTTGGGCTATCACAACACACGCTCGCCGCCGGAACACGCTCGAACGCCTGCAAGAACCGGCATACCAACACCTCACCGTCATCCGTCTGCGTTCCCCCAGAGCCGCCCGCGCCTGGTTAAACCAAATCCCGCTCCCACAATCCAAAATCCAAAATCTAAAATCCAAAATCTAAAATCCAAAATCAAGTCGGTTGGTGTTTGTACGTCGGATCGATGCCTTCCTGTTCCTTTGCGCGCTTCGCCGCTTCCATCCTGCGGCTCGCCCGCTGCAACTGCCAGATGATGAAGCGCACGCGCTGCGTCATCGCCGTGCCAATGTTCCACAGCAATCGCGCGCCAAGCACAGCATCATCTTCGCACAGCGCCAACAAGCGCTCGCGGTCGAAAGCCAACACCGTCGCGCCCGACTTCCCGGCGACCAGGTCAGCGCTGCGCGCACCCTGATCGAACATCGCATACTCGCCCGTCATCGTGCCAGGACGCAAATGCGTAACCAGCTGTTTATGGGTCGGATCACCCACCCCAGGCCCATCGGGATCACTCCACACCTCGAGCGTCCCGCTGAAGATGATGTATAACTCACTACCCGCCTGGCTCGTGGCCGCAATCGTTTCTCCCGCCGCGTAACTTCGCTGTATGGCCTGAGCGGCCAACCGGATGCGCTGTGCCAGATTCAGGTTGTTGGCGATGTCGGAATGGGCCAGGAACTGCGCGATGTCGCGGATTTGCCCGAGCGCCTTATCATCCACCGGTGTATAGATCTTATCGCTGGAAAGTGGCAACCCGAGATAGGCAGCCACGAGACGGCGGGTGGTCTGTGGCGCTTCGAACTGGGGCCAGTGCCCGGCCTTCGGCAAAATACGCAAATCGGCGTTGGGCCACTCATCGGCGACGACGCCCGCATCCCGCAACGGCACGGTATTGTCCTCCGCGCCCCAAATCACCAGCGCGGGCGGCTCGACTTTCGCAAGCTGCCCGCTCAAGTTGTTTGCACGCATCGCGTAATAGCACTCAGCGCGCACCTTGCCTTGACCCGGACGACGCGCATCCTCTCGCAAGCGCAGATAATCATCGTGCGTGATATCAGTACGTTCGGCGAAAGAGGCCGGGCGCATAATCCGGTCACTCAAGCCGACGATGCCCCGTTCTACAAACGAAACGATGAAACTGCCCAGGCCAAAACGTTCCAACAGCGTGATCGGCGAGACAACCGCGTTGATGTAGCGCGACAACTTCCCTGTGATCGTTGGACCGAGCAGCACCATACGTTCGACCAACGCCGGATGCCGCAACGCCATCGTCACGCTCGTCATCCCCCCCATCGAGTGGCCGACCAAAACCGTCGGGCCGTCGCTGACCTGCGCAATCAACTCCGCCAGCAGATCGGCATACTCCGGAATCGTCGTGCGTTCCGGTAGGCGCGGCGATTGCCCGTACCCCGGCAAATCCACCGCAATGACGCGAAAACGCTGAGCCAACAGCCCAATCAACGGGGACATCGCATACCACGAGCTAGACCACCCGTGGATCAACAGCGCCACCTGCCGTCCCGGCGTCCCCTCTTCCATCACGTGAATGTTTTGTCCGTTAACGTTGTAAGTTGGCACAGCTTTCCCCCTTTCAAGTTACATCGTCCCACTAACACCATGATAAGGGAAAAACATTGTGTGTAAAATTACAAGCCGGTTACAGATATATTAGCGACCTTCGCATAGGTTCGAGAATGCACGCTGCGCTTCCGCCAACGACACCGCCGCAAAGCGCACGACGCAGGACGCGGCACTCACGCCGGGCAAGCACTGCGCCAGCAATGGCAGATCGGCGCGGATGACCGTGGCAATCTTGGGATAGCCGCCCGTCGTCTGGTGGTCGGCCAACATCACAATCGGCTGCCCATCCGGCGGCACCTGGACACTGCCCGCGACCACCCCATCCGATACGATGCCGGTCGGCCCGCGATGCGCAATGGGCGGCCCATACAGCCGCGCACCCATCCGGTCGGCTTCGGGTGTAAGTTGATAAGCGCTATTGAGGAAAGTCGTCAGCCCGTCAGCGGTGAAATAATCATCCTGCGGCCCCAACACCACGCGCAACACCGGCTGCGGCGTATACGGCGGACGGCGATCCACGGGCCAGACGCGCCCGGCGTACTGGGCCGGATTGGGCAAGGTCGCAGCGCCCAGCGGAAGCCGATCTCCGGCGCGTAACGCCCGCCCGTCCAAACCGCCGAACTCGCCCGGCAGATACGTCGCCTGCGAGCCCAGAAACGGCGGCAACGCGATCCCACCGGAGATGGCGAGATACGCCCGCGCCCCGCTCCGCCGCGCCCCAAACGTGATGATCCGCCCGGCCCGTACGTAGACCGCGTGCCACGTCGGCGCAGGCAGCGCCCCCACCCACACCTCGAAGTCCGCGCCGCACACTGCGATCAGGCCCTCGCATCCCACCCGCAGCGTCGGGCCGGTGAGCGTAATTTCGAGCGCCGCTGCGCCGGGTGGATTGCCCACCAAATCGTTTGCGGCGGCAAAGGCAACGGCGTCCAGCGGGCCGGAAGGCGGCACGCCATAGCGCGCCCACCCTTGACGCCCGGCGTCCTGCACCGTCGTCAGCAGGCCGGAATCGAGCACTTCAAGCATCGTCAGGCTGCTCATAGCGGCGTAAACCGCACGCGATCACCCGCGTGCAGAGCGAACGGCTCAGCGCGCACCGCATCGAACAACGTGAGAGCCGTGCGCCCGATGATGCGCCAGCCGCCCGGCGTGGACAATGCATACACGCCTGTTTGCGCTCCAGCGATCCCCACGCTGCCCGGCGACACGCGCAGACGCGGCGTCGCCAGGCGCGGCGTTGCCAGCGCCTCCGGCAACCCCAGCAGATAGGCAAATCCCGGCGCAAACCCGAGCATCGCCACGGTGTACACCGGCTGCGCGTGTAACCCGATCACCGCTGCTTCCGTCATTCCGCAGTGCGCGGCGACGTCCGCCAGATCCGGGCCTGCTTCACCGCCGTAACGCACAGGGATTTCGACGAGCCGGCCGGCGGGCAAGTCAGTCGCCGCCAGCGCATCGAGCGCGTCTATCAGAGCGGCGCGCATTGCGTCTGCCTGGCTAACCTGAGGATCGTACATCACCAGCAGCGAGCGATACGTGGGAACAGTCTCGACGATGCCAGGCACAGATTGCGCCTGCAACGCCGCATCGAACGCGTGAACCCGCCGGTTGAGTGCCTCGTCCACCGTGTCGCCAAACTCCACGGTGAACGCCGCCTCGCCGACTGGAAGGATGCGGGGATATACGGACATTGCCTATCAATTCCAAAAATCAACCACGAATCTTCACCAATCTCCACGAATAAGAAATCCAATTAGTGAAAATTCGTGAAGATTCGTGGTGAAAAATCACCCAAGTGGCGCAACGACCACGCCCGCGGCCTCCAGCGCCGCACGCAGCGCCGCAGCAATGGCGACGGCGCCGGGCGTGTCGCCGTGGATGCAAAGCGTGTCGATACGCAATGGGACAACCTTACCGGTGATCGCCTCCACCTCACCCTGCGTGACCATACGGATCGCGCGTGCCGTTGCCAGCGCCGGGACGTGGATCACCGCGCCCGGTTCAGTGCGCGGGACAAGGCTGCCGTCCTCGCAGTAGGCGCGGTCGGCAAAACCCTCACAGGCTACGCGCAAACCGGCCGTCCGCGCCGCGTACAGCAACGCGGAATCTGGTAACGCGACGACGATCAGCTTGGGATCGAAAGCTGCGACCGCGCGCGCAATCGCCTCGGCGACGGCAAGGTCACGTGCAGCGACGTTGTACAGCGCGCCATGCGGTTTCACGTGGACCAACGGTGCACCCGCCGCGCGCGCAAAGCCCGCCAGCGCGCCAATCTGGTAGAGAACGGTCGCCTCGATTTCCGAGGGCGTCAACGCCATCACGCGCCGCCCGAAGCCCTGCAAGTCCGGGTAGCCTGGATGCGCGCCCACCGCCACGCCCTTCTGCGCGGCAAGCGCCACCGTGGCCTGCATCACTGAAGGGTCGCTGGCGTGCAACCCGCAGGCGACGTTCGCCGACGTGACCACGTCGAGCATCGCCGCGTCGTCGCCGAGCGTGTAACGCCCAAAACTTTCGCCAATATCGCAGTTCAGATCGATGCGCATGACACCCTCTCCCGAAAATAATCGCAATTCCGCGCTCAAGGCGGAGCACAATCACTTTCTATAACGCTCAAGGCGAAACACAATCACTTTTTACAACGCTCAAGGCGAAACACAATCACTTTTTACAACGCTCAAGGCGGATTACAATCCGCCGTCACCGCCCTTGCAGCGCCGGATTGTAATCCGGCGCGAGCGTTTTTATTGTGCGCAAGCGTTTTATTGTGCGCGAGCGTTTTATTGTGCGCAAGCATTTTGTTACACGCAAGCATTTCTACAACGCTAAAGGCGGATTACAATCATTTTTTACAACGCTCAAGGCGGATTACAATCCGCCGTCACCGCCCTTGCAGCGCCGGATTGTAATCCGGCGCGAGCGTCTTATCGTGCGCAAGCGTTTTATTGTGCGCAAGCACTCTATTACACACGAGCGTTTTGCGCCATACGACGTATACAACGCAGAGAGTTCTATATAACGAGTATAAGCAACTCACCATAGATGTCAAAAAACCCGGCTGTCTCACAACCGGGTTTTTTAAGCGGTGAATCTACTCCGACGCCTTGAGCACCACCACGCGCCCGCGCACTTTCCAGTGCTTCATCTTGTGAAGCACCTGGCCTGCGTGCCGCTCGGCGACATCCACGAACGTCTGCTGCGGCTGAATCTCGATTGCGCCGATCGCCCGTCCGGGGATGCCCGTCTCGCCGGCAATCGCGCCGACGATGTCGCGCGGGCGGATGCCGTGCGCCGCGCCGACGTTGAGCCACAGCCGCACCATACCCGGTTCGCGCTCGCCCTTGCGACGCGGGGCACGCTTGGGAGCGCACTCCGTCCTCTCCTCGAATTTCGCGCGATGTTGTTGCGGGCGCGCGGGGACTTCCCGAATTTCTTCGATCGGCCTTTGTTGTTCCTGCGCACGCGCCTGGCGGATCGCCGCCGCCGCTACGTCTTCCATAGTATAGCCAGCCGCGACCATCTGCGCGACCAGAGCGTGTTCATTGGCGGAGATATTCTCCAGGTGCCCGCCCATCTTGAGCAAGAACTGCGCGTCACGGCGCGCCAGGATTTCAGCGGGTGTGGGGAGTTTGGCGCGGGCAATCGGCTGCATCGTGAACGCTTCGATCTCCTGCAAGCGCCGCCGCTCGCGGGGCGTCGCCAGCATCAGCGCCACGCCTTTGCGGCCGGCGCGCCCGGTGCGCCCGATGCGGTGGACGTAGATTTCAGGGTCGAAGGGCATATCGTAGTTGACGACGTGCGAAACGTCCTCGATATCCAGCCCGCGCGCGGCCACATCCGTCGCCACCAGCATCGTGACCTGCCCACGGCGGAAGCGGTTCATGACCGCCTCGCGCGCCGGCTGGCTGAGATCACCGTGCAGGGCTTCCGCCGGGAAACCGCGCGCCAGGAGCGCATCCGACAGCTCCGACGCACGCACTTTCGTGCGGGTGAAGATCAAGGCGCTGGTCATGTCCTCCGTCTCGAAAAGACGGGTGAGCGCCGCGAGTTTGTCCTCCTCGTTGACGACGTAGTAGCGTTGCTCCGTCTCGGCGACGGTGAGGCGCTTGGGGTTGATCGTGATCGCTTCTGGCGTGGACATATAGCGGTCGGCCAGCCGCCGGATCGGTTCAGGCAAGGTGGCGGAGAAGAGCGCCGTCTGCCGCGTCGAAGGGGTCTCGCTCAGAATGGCTTCGATGTCCTCGATGAAGCCCATGCTCAACATCTCGTCGGCCTCATCCAAGACCAAATAACGCACCGCGCTCAGGTCGAGCACGTCCTTGCGAATCAGATCGAGCATCCGGCCCGGTGTCCCGATCACAATATCGACGCCGCGCTGCAAGCGGCTGATCTGGTGGCTGTACGACTGCCCACCGTAGACGGCCAGCACGCGCACGCCGCGATGTTGCCCGTATTCGTAGACGGCTTTCGCCACCTGAATCGCCAGCTCGCGGGTGGGGGCGACCACAAGACCCTGCACGCGCCCGCGCGCTTCGTCGGTTTGCAGCCCGTGCAGCATCGGCAGCGCGAAAGCCGCCGTCTTGCCCGTCCCGGTTTGCGCCTGGCCGAGCACGTCACGCCCGCTCATCAAGGCCGGAATCGCCCGCTCCTGAATGGGGGTCGGGCTTTCGTACCCTAATTCATCCACCGCCTGCATCAACGCCGGATGCAGGTCGAACGCTTGAAATTCTGTTGTCATAAAACTCCCTCAAATATAGTCGAATAGTCCCTAGTCGTCGCGTGGACTTTTCGCCCCGGAGTTATTCCACCAGAATCCTACTTCTTGCAGAAAAAACGGGCCTGCCAATACCGGCAAGGCCCGAAAAGACCACGCGCGTATAAGGGCGCTTATTGCGCCGAGGGATGATTATAGCACGAACGGGGGAAAGCGCAATCAGCGAAGTTATGCTATAATCATATCATAATCCTGAGGAGTAGAGAGATGAATACTGCGAGCGTCGCGTTACAGTTGCCGGGCAGTGTTTACACCCGATTAACGGAGTTGGCAGCCCAGGAGCATACCAGGCCGGTCGAGTTGATCGAGCGGTGGCTTGATGCTTCTTTCGCGGAGCCGATTGCGTCCGTTCCCCGGTTACACAACGGCCAGCCCATCATCGCCGGAACGGGAATTGCGGTGCGCACAGTCGTTGGCTATTACAAATTGGGATTGACGCCGGAAGAAATAGCCGACGAACTGGAGCTGGAATTAGCGCCGGTCCACGCAGCCTTGGCCTATTATCACTCGCACCGTAACGAAATCGAAGCGGATCTCCTGGCAAACACCGAAGAGGCTGTGCTACGCGAATGGGAGACTGAGTCGCGTGGCTGACCCTATCCGCCTGTACCTGGATGAAGATTCTATGGGACGCGCGCTTGTCCGCGCACTCCGCTCACGCTCTGTTGATGTCCTGACAGCCAGAGAGGCCAATCATATCCAGGTACTTGACGCCGACCACCTGGCGCACGCCGCTGCTTTGGGGCGCGTGGTCTTCACTTTCAATGTGCGTGATTTTGCCCGACTGCACAAAGAATTCCTGGCTGCCGGGCGTTCTCATGCCGGCATCATTGTCTCTGACCAGTTACCGGTCGGTGTGCTGCTGCGGCGCTTACTCACATTGTTGGCCGCCAGGTCCGCGACAGATATGCGGGAACAGTTGGAATTTCTTGGTAACTGGCGCTGAAAAGCGCCCACGCGCCAATCCACAATTCGCGCTTCAAGGTGAATGGTAACTATTCAGGTGGGACGCACTTTTACGCCTGCAATGACAGTAGGAAGCGCAAAAATTGCCGTTTTGGGTTCAGCTAAGTGCGTCCCACCTCAAGGCTGAATAGTTACGAAAAGACTACGCCCACATTCACAGTTACAGCTTATCAGTGAAGCTGAAACGTGAAATATGGGCGTAGTATAGTCACTCAGCACAAGTAATAACGTGCGTCCCCTCAGCAATCCCTACCGCAGCGGAACCTTCCCCGCCGCCTGCCGCTCTTTGATGACGCCCGCCGCGATACCCTCCGGCACGACGGCATACCGCTTGAATTCCAGCGTGAACGTGCCGCGCCCTTGCGTCATACTGCGCAGGTCGGTGGCGTAGCCGCGCGCTTCGGCCAGCGGGACTTCGCCGTCCACGTTGCGTACCAGGCCGCGCACGCGCATCGCGTTGACCAGGCCGCGCCGCCGCCCAATGTCGGCTACAATCGAACCCACGTACTCCTCCGCCGAGTTGATGTCGATACGCATAATCGGCTCGAGCAACGCCGGGGCTGCTGCGCGCACCACCTGCCGCGCGCCCATCCCGCCGGCGACCTCGAAGTCCATCGTCGCCGAATCGACCTCGTGATAGCGCCCGCCCAACAGCGTCACCTTGACGCCGGTGACGGGATACCCCGCAATCACGCCCTGCTCCAGCGCGCGGCGCACGCCCAGTTCCGCCGGACGCCAGAACTCGCGTGGCAATTCCGCGGGCGGCGCAGCGTGAACGAAGGCCACGCCATTTTCGTCGGCTTCATCACCCTCTTCTAGCGGCTGGATACCGAGCACGATCTCAGCGTAGTGCCCGTGGCCGCCGGATTGTTTCTTGTACGTCGTCGTTACCTCGACGCGCTGTTGCACCGTCTCACGGTAGGAGACCTGCGGCGCGCTCACCTGCGGCGCGATGCCAAACTCGGAGCGCAGCCGGTCCACGGAGACATCCAGATGCAGCTCGCCCATCCCGGCCAACGTCAGTTCGCCCGTCTCGGCGTCGAAGTTCTGGATCAGCGTGGGGTCTTCGTCGCACAGGCGATTCACGGCCTCGTGCAGTTTCTCGCGCTCTTTGGTGGACGCTGGGGCCAGTGCGACGGCGATCACCGGTTTGGGGAAGTGAATGCCTTCCAACACAATCGGATGCGCGGGATCGCAGAGCGTGTCGCCGGTCATCGCCGCTTTGACGCCCACCAATGCCACCACGTCGCTGGCGGCCATGCCGTCTGCCTGCTCGCGGCGGTTGGCGTGCATCCGGTAGATGCGCCCCACCCGCTCGGACTCGCCCGTGCGCGGGTTGTAGAGCAGGTCGCCGGCCTGCATCTGCCCGGAGAAGACGCGCACCCAGGTCAAGTGCCCCACGTGCGGATCGGTGACGATCTTGAACACCGATGCACAGAACGGCGCTTCGAAGGTGTCCGGACGCTCGAGGATTTCCTCCGGGTTAGCCGGATTATGGCCGAGCACTGGTGGGCTGTCCACCGGCGCGGGCAGATAATCGACAATCGCGTCGAGCAACGGTTGCACGGCGATGCGATTGCGCGAGGTTCCACACAGCACCGGCACAATGTCCCCGGCAATGACGGCCTTGCGCAACGCCGCACGGATCGTCGCCAGGTCGATGTCGGCGCCTTCGAGACGCTGTTCCAATAACGTGTCGTTGGTCTCGCAGATCGCATCCAGCAATCGCTCACGCGCCTGGGCTACCTGTTCGACCATGTCCACCGGAATAGAGACACTCTCCGGCTCGTCGTCGCCGTTATGCCAGGCCCACGCCTGCTCGGTGAGCAAATCGACGATGCCCTCGAAGCCGCCTTCACTGCCCATAGGCAATTGCAGGGGCTGTGCGTTGGGCGTCAACCGCTCGTGGACCTCGCCAAGCACACGGTAGAAATCCGAGCCAATGCGATCCAGCTTGTTGACGAAGATCAGCCGCGCCAGTTTCTCACGGTTGGCGTGCAGCCACACCGCCTCGGTCTGCGGCTCCACTCCGCCGACGCCGCACAAGATCATCACCGCGCCGTCAATGACGCGGATCGAGCGCACGACCTCAGCGGTGAAGTCGATGTGGCCCGGCGTGTCGATCAGGTTGATGCGGTGATCGCGCCAGTGGCAGGCGGTCGCGGCGGACATGATCGTGATGCCGCGCTCGCGCTCCTGCTGCATGAAGTCCATCTGCGTGTCACCCTCGTCGATGAGGCCGGCGCGGTGAATCCGCCCGGTGTAGTACAGAATCGACTCGGACGTCGTTGTTTTCCCCGCGTCCACGTGGGCAAAGATGCCGATGATGCGGACGTTTTCTAATGGCGCTTCCTTTTTCTTTGTCATTGCTTTCCTTCTTCTGTAACAGTTCGATAAAAGGGGGCAATGATTCTCTTTGGGGGCAGGCACACCCGCCCCCAAGCCCCCACCCCTCAGATTGTGCACAAGCAACAGCGGCCAGCTTGTGCTAACGCTGACCGCCGCGTTCATTTCATCAACTTGTGCTATACTCCCTGGCACAAAAACGCCTCGTGATTTGCACGAGGCGGGGAGATCAATCAAGAAACGCTTGTCGTTCAGATTGCAAACAGGCGAATTATAGCACAAAGGGGATGCGCGTCAAGTTTTCTATGAACCGGTGGAAAGCAGATATGGCTCTGGTGGTGGTGACGGCCATTTGGGGATCGACGTTCGTCGTCGTCAAAAACGCACTAGACCTCGTCGGGCCGCTGGTGTTCGTGACGGTACGGTTCTGGGTGGCAGGTGGTGCGTTGGTTGGACTGCTTTTGCTCCAGCGCAAAATCGCGTCACGGCCGATTCCCATCCAGTCGCGCGCGCTGCGGGCCGGGGCGTTCACGGGCATCTTCCTCACCCTGGGTTACGTGCCGCAGACCATCGGCTTGCAAACCACAGAGGCCGCCAAAGCCGCATTCATCACCGGGTTGAGCGTGGTGCTCGTCCCGCTTTTCGCCGCAACGCTGCTGCGCAAGCCCCCCACCCGATCCGCGGCCTTTGGCGTTTTGATAGCGACGGTGGGTCTAGGGTTTCTGACGCTGGACCTGAAGCAACATCTCGCCCTCGCACCCGGCGACCTGTGGGTGCTGTTGTGCGCGGTCGGCTTTGCGGCGCACATCACCAGTACCGCGCGCTTCGCCCCGCACTACGATGTGCTGCCATTCACCGCGACGCAATTGCTTACCACGGCGGCATTCGCGACGATAGCGGCGCTGCTATTCGAGCGCCACACGCTGCTGCCGCCGGCGGCGGCGCTACCGGCCATCGTGTATATGGCGTTGATTGCGACGGCGTTTGTCTTCGGCGTGCAGACGTGGGGGCAGCGCCACACCACGCCCACGCACACGGCGCTGATTTTCGCCCTGGAGCCGGTGTTCGCGGCGCTGTTCGCCGTTGCTTTCGCCGGAGAAACCCTCGGAGCTTGCGAATGGCTCGGCGGCGCGCTCATCCTGCTCGGTATGATCGTCGCGGAGGTCGGAGGCATCGTTGTCAAAAAACGGCAACTTTGACTATTTTTTTTGACTTCACAGCCAAAGTCGCATATACTTAGAGTACATCTTTTGACCTTCGCCCTTCGGTTTTCGATAGTTTGCGATAAGGAGGATAACTATGGCGTTTCGTATGCGTTGGCCTACAGAATATGGAACGATTACCCAAGAATTTGGTGCCAATCCACAAGTTTACAACAAGTTTGGCCTGCCCGGTCACGAAGGCATCGACTTTATGGCCCCACACGGCAGCGAAATCTACGCCGTCGCCGATGGATTCGTGAGCGACGTGCGGCTGGACGGCAGCATCGACCCTGTCGGCAAGCCTTACGGCAATCAAGTTCGCATTCAACACGATGACGGCTATGAAACAATTTACGCGCATCTGGCGCAGGCCGTCGTCACCCGCGGGCAGTTCGTGAAAGCCAAGCAATTGATCGGTCTGGCGGACAACACCGGCAATTCCGATGGCTCGCACCTTCACCTGAGCCTTAAAAAGCAGGGGGCTACTTCCTCTGGGCAGACGAACTATCCCTATGATCTCATCAATCCCACGCCGTTTCTGGAGCCGTTCTCCGGCGGCGGCGGGACGACGCCACAACCGCCCGCCAACACTACGATTGACGTTCAGGTGAATAGCCCCGATTCCGGCTTTCTCAATGTGCGGCAAGCGCCCTATGTCGGCGCGCCCGTGGTCGATCAGGCGCAGCACAACGCCATCCTCGGCGCGCTGGAAGACGCCGACGTGGCCCGCAACAAGGTAGGAAAGACCGGTCAGTGGCTCTGGGTGCGCCTGCCCAACGGCAAAGTCGGCTACGTGGCGGCCTGGTACCTCAAGTTCCCGCCGCCCGTCCCCATCGATATACCGGCGACGGTGGTCTTCGTCGTCGTCGACAGCCCCGACGATCCACTCAAACTGCGCCAGGGACCGGGTGTGAGCTTCGCACAAGTGGCGCTGCTGCCGCACGAGACGGTGCTCAAGGCGCTCGAAAAGGAAGCCGACGTCAAACAGAAGATCGGCCAGATGAACCAGTGGCTCAATGTGCAGACACCTGCCGGATTGACCGGGTATTGTGCGGCATGGTATGTCAAACTGCAAACTGGCGGCACGCAACCGGTGATTCCCCAACCGCCTGTGGGGACGCCGACCCGCTACGTCGTCGTCGAAAGCCCGGAATTCGGCCTGAAGGTGCGCGCAGGCGCAGGCGCGACCACGCAACAGGTGTGGTGGGTGCCGCACAAAACGGTTCTGGAATCCCTGGAAGACCCCGCCGCCACCGGCGGCAAGGTCGGCAAAATGGATCAGTGGATCAAGGTGCGCACGCCTGCCCTTTACGAAGGGTACGTCGCCGCGTGGTATGTCCGCTATCCCACCCAGGAGGACAAACGCAAACCTGCCACGGAGCTTAATTGTCCCAGGGGCGTTTCGCCGCACATCTTTGGCATCCACGCGGTCGATATTGTCGATGACCCGCACACAAAGGGAGCGATTCGCGGGTTGTATCAGAGCGCGGGGAAGAAGGGGTGGATCTTCTTCACGCAGGTCTGTGGCAGGACAGCGAGCGCCCTCCAGCCGAACAACGACATCCGCGCCTTCTTCTGGGAATGGGTCAGCCAGGGGTATGGCGTCATCGTGCGGCTCAACAACGGTTACGAACCCGGCGGCACCCTACCCGAGAAGAAGTATTACGACGGCTTCGCTGCAGCTGCGGCGCGGTGGGTGGAACTGTTCCTCAAGCGCACCGACCTCCCTGCTGAGGATTACGCGTGGACTATCCAGATCGCCAACGAGCAGAACAACCCACGCGAGCATCCCGGCGGCTTCGAGCATCCCATCGAGCACATCTCCCCGGAAATGTACGCGGAGGCGTTCAACAAAACCTACGCCAAGATCAAGGCGGTGCTGCCCAACGCGATCGTCTGTCCTGGTGCCATCGATCCTTACAACTATATGCCGTGGAAGGCGCAGAATAATGCGCAGTGGCGACCGCTGGATTACTACGAGAAGATGCTGGCGAACATCCAGGCACTCGACGGTATCATTCTGCACGCCTACGCGCACGGGCCAAACCTCGCCGCCGTCACCCATCTACAACGGTTCGGCAACGGGACGGGGCCATTGTGGGACCACTACTACGACTTCCAGATCTACCGGCTGTTCATGGAACGCATCCCGGCGCAGTGGCGCGATCTGCCAGTTTACATCACGGAGATGAACCACATCCACCGGCCGGCCGGCGAGCACGATCAGGGCTGGATCAGCCAGAATGTCGGTTGGGTGCGCGAGGTCTACAAGGAAATCGACCGCTGGAACAAGATGCCCTACGCGCAGCAGATTCGCTGCGGCCTGCTCTACCGCTGGTTCGGCGATCAATGGGCCATCAACGACAAGCCTGGCATTCTGGAGGACTTCAAGATGGCGCTCAGCAGCGACTATCGCTGGCGCACTGCACAGATCGGCGCTTTCGATTTCGCACCGAGCACAGGCAAGACGGTGAGCGCCCAAGGGGCAGAACGCGTCGAAGAGCGCGTGTTGGTTCACCCGGACGATCTCACGCGCATCATCGGCATCGGCGAAAAGACCCAGAGGGTACTGAACGCCGTCGGTATCGTGATCTACGAGCAGTTGGCGCGGCTGACTCCGGAGCAGCTCAAAACCATCGTGAGCGAGAGCGGTTTGCGGGCGCGTTCTATCGCCACGTGGTCTGAACAGGCGGCTTTACTCGCAAAAGGGAACAAGCAGGCGCTCACCGAGCCGCCATTGAACAAGGGATTGCACATCCCCAGATAAAAGGCTCAGTGGTGCGGTCAGAGACCGGCCACAGCACGGTGAGATTGACACACAAGTCGGCGCGGCGCTAAACCGCGCTGACTTTCTAGGGTTGTTGAAACCGCAGCGCGAGGTAAGCCAGGCGATGGGTCCCGTCAGGACGCAACAGGCTGAACAGCGATTCGGGACGTTCCGCACCCCATGTCACGCTCATGTTCAGGTTCCAGACGAAAAACGGCCCCACCCACGGACGCTCGCGCATCAGCCGCGCTGCCGCCGTCAGATAGTCGGCCTGCTCCTGTTCCGTTACCCAGGCAGCGTAGGGATAATCAAATCCTGGGGGCAGGTTGGTCGAGCGGATGCCGTCGGCGGCGGGCCAGCCAAACTCCGTCGGCCAGAGCTGAACATCTACCCCCGATTCGACTAGAATGGCGTGATAGTCCTCCAACGTGTCCAGGAAGAAGAAGCTCGGGTGCTCATTCCAGGCTGTGCGGAGGTGTGTGGGGTCGACGGCGCGCTCCCCGGGTGGATTGGCGTATCCGTAGGGATGAACACCGATACCGTCTACCCACTGCACCAACCCCGCCTGGAGCGCCTCACGCAGAAAGCGGCGATCGTCGATGGCGTAGAGACCATCATCGATGCCGGTGACGCCCAATCCGGCGCTGATGATCAACGCCTGCGAATCGGCCTGGCGCACAGCCTGGCTGCCCGCTGCCGTCAACGCCACAAACGCCGCCGGATCGAGCGTTTCGCCGTACCACTCGCGCAACAAGTTTGGTTCGTTCCACAGTTCATAGGCCGTCACCCGCCCGGCGTAGCGCGACGCAAGCACGCCCATAAAGCGCCCAAACTCCACCGGATCGTGCGGTGGACCGTTGTAGCCGATGCCCAATCTTAGCCAACCGGGCGCATCCACCACGCCCAGCAGCAACTTGAATCCGAAATCGTTGCTCAACTGCACCAGCCGGTCCAATTCTACCCAGCGATAGTACTCTGGCGACAGCTCGAGGATTGGCCATTGCACTTGTACTTTAATCCAGCCAAAACCCAATCCCTGAGCCCAACGTAACACCTGAGAGAGATCATCGGTGTTAGGATCAATCTGGATGCCAAAGGAGGGTTTGGGAACCGGCGGCGGCAATGGGGTTGGCGTCGGCGGTGGGGCGGGCGTAGGAACCGGGGGCGGTGTGGTCTCCGGCGCGATAATCAACGGCAGGTAGAGGGCATTCTCTTTGTTCGGAATCGCTGTTGCCGTCACAACAAACGTCGGGGCAGGAAGCGGCGAAACAACCGTTGGCGTGACCATAGGCGAGATAAACGGTAAGGTCGTCACTGGCGGCGTCATTACCGGTGACACGCCGACAACGGTTACTGCCGGCGTGATAGGCTCTGGTTGCCCGCCAAGCCCACATCCCAACACGGCAAATAGCAGCGATACCCACAACCACTTCACGGGTTTCATCACATTCCCTTTCACAAAAAACGCCGGATCATCCGGCGCAAGCGGTGACTATCCGACAAAGCGCCAAGCTCACAGGCGCGCGTCTTGATAGGTCTCCATATCGATGTGCAGATTGCCGAGCCGCAATGCCGTCACCTGCCTCTTCCCAGACCACGGCGTGCGCAGCCAGACGGTGCCATCACGGACGATGTTATCGCTGGCGCTCTCCACAAGCGCCAGCGCCAACACAAAGCCATCGCGCCCTTCCAGCGCAGCCAGACGTCCAGGGATAAACTCCCGACCCGGGAAGACGGCCAATTGGCGATAGAGCAGCGGAAGGCGCTGCGCTGAGGCAAAATAGGCGCGATAACACGCGGCGCGATACGCGCGGCGCGCTTCCGTCGTGCGCGGACGGACGGCGTCGCACACGGGCAATTCCACCAGGTTCACGTCCGGCAGATGGCGCAGCGGCGACAGCAACGGTTCAAGCTCCCGCTCGCGCGCCAACGCCGCCACGGTACACGGGCGGAACAGCTCCACTTTCGCCCATTTGAGATCGGTTCCCCCGTGCAAGGGATCGATCAGGCCGGATGTGTCCACGAGCACCACGTCCGCCTTCTCCCGTAACACGAAGCGCTTCATCCGGTACAGGCCCGTCAACACCAACAGCATGGTTCCAATGGGGGTGTTGCTGCCGACGAAACACAACCGGCGCGCGCGGCCCGGCGGAAACCCCGAATCACCGCGGCCCTGACTCACACCAGCAGCAATCGTCGCCGGCAGACCGAAACTGCTCTGCCCGATGTCAGCGTCGATGAAGACGACTTTGTCATGCTGCGCCGTCAGCCGCCCATACAAATAACGCGCGAACGTGCTCTTGCCGCTGTCGCTGGCCCCGAAAATCAGAATCGGGCCGTGCCAGCCAGCTACATCCAACACACGCCAGGTTTCGGGAATGACAATGTCGTTCTGGTTCATAATCCTAATTGCTCCGCGTCACCGCCAGTATAACGCTTTGTCACAGTTGCGCCAATCCCGCTGTATAGTACAATGACGACATAACCAATTACGAAAAGGCTTGCGCTGGACTACAATCCGGCTGGGCGGGGATGGCGGATTGTGATCCGCCTTAAGCGTTGAAATAAGGTTGTTGTCAAGGAGGGCCTATCCAGGAAGGTCTGGTGATCAAGGCACAGAGCGGATTCTACACCGTACTGACCGAAGCAGGCGAGCAGGTCGTCGCGCGGGTGCGGGGGCGGCTGAAGAAGGAACGCAGCGAAAGCAGCATCGTGGCGGTGGGCGACCGGGTGGAATGGCAGATGCTCGAGGATGGCAGTGTGGTGATCGAGTCGGTGCACGAGCGCGAACGGTCGCTGGCGCGGCTCAAGCCGCTGGCTTCGGGGCGGGGGACGCGGCGCTGGGACCGGCAGGGGTATCTCCGCGAGCAGGAACAGGTGATCATCGCCAACCTGGATCAGGCCGTGTTTGTCGTCGCCTGCGCCAATCCCGAACCGCATCTCAAGATGTTGGACCGACTGTTGGTCGGCGCGGAACGGCAGGATATCCCGGCGCTCATCTGCGCGAACAAGACGGATTTGGTCGGTCTGGAGAAAGCCGCCGCTCTGTTCAAAGTATACGAACAGATTGGCTACGACGTCATCTACACCAGCGCCGTCGCCGGGGCAGGTATTGTGGCACTGCGCGAGCGTTTGCAGGACAAGATTTCGGCCTTTATCGGACCTTCGGGAGTGGGGAAGACGAGTCTGCTCAACGCATTGGAGCCGGGACTGGGCAAGCGCGTGATGGCCGTGAGCAACGTCACCGGCAAGGGACGGCACACCACCACCGTCACCGAGATGTTTCCATTGGCGGTCGGGGGATGGGTCGCCGATACGCCGGGCATCCGCGCGCTGGCGCTCTTCGACCTCGACCCCGAGGAGATCGACGCTTACTTTCCCGACATCGCGCCGCACGTGCCGAACTGCGCCTTCTCGGATTGCAGCCACACCGTCGAACCGGGATGCGCCGTGCTGCACGCGGTCGAAATCGGCAAAGTCGATGCGCACCGGCACGAGAGTTACGTCCGATTGCACCAGGAACATCGCAAACTGGCTGATATGTATTGGTGGGGCATCGAGGAAGACTGAGTCTCTATCCGAAAATTGCGTTTGCGGGCATTTTTGCCGCGTTAGCGGTAAATTCTCGGATAGGTTCTGAGTCAAATCATCTGACGATGAAGGAGTACAAAATGGAACAACCTGAATTCATATTCACCGGCGTGATTTTTCAGGAAGAGGACGGATACACCGCTATGAAAAAGCATCAGATCGTAAATATTGAGATAAAAGGAGACAAAAATGAAACACCGAAAAGTGATTGTGACGTTAGTGTTGGTTCTATTGTTGTCGAGCGCGGCGATGCCGGTACAGGCCGCGTCGAGCGCGACGGCGCTGCCGCCGCTGCCTGAATGGCCCATCATCGGGCCGATCCTGCAATGGTTGGGCGTCGTGGAACCTACACCCGTTGAAATTGTGGAACTGCCAGAAGACCTGGATCTGCCGCAGTACCCGATCGAAACGCTGGACGACATCCTTGCGCTGCAAGAACTGGAAAGCGGAGAGCGCGTGCGCGTCACAGCGACGGATACGGCGCTCACCGCCATTGTGCGCGAAGCAATAGGTAACGTCAACGGCATAGAAAACCCCGCCTTGACCTTCGCGCCAGGCAAAGCGACCGCCTACGTCGAGGTCGATGGCAGCATCCTGGAAAACATCGACTTCGGTTTGCCCATCAAACTCAGTGGCGCCATCAAACTGGAAGCCGTAGTCAAACTATCGGCATCCGGATGCCAGGCGACAGTCATCGTCGAGAAGGTCAGCATCAACAACTGGTCACTTGGATTGAAGGGCATCGCGCAACGCTGGGTCAACGATCAACTACCCGGTCTGTGGCCGAGCGAAGCCTGTGTGGAGCGCGTTACAGTGAAATCAGGCGAAATCGCCGTCGTCGGCTACCGCCGTTAAACTTTCACCACGAATTTGCACGAAGGAGCAGTGAATGGACGCTAAACTTGCTGAACTGAAAGCCCGTTTACAAGAAGCAAACGATTTGGGCGCGGCCAACGCCGTATTGAACTGGGATCAGAGCACCTATATGCCGCCCGGAGGCGCAGCGGCCCGTGCGCGGCAATCGGCGCTCCTCGGACGGCTGGCGCACGAGAAATCCACCGATCCCGCCATCGGCCATCTGCTGGACGATCTGCGTCCCCTGGAAGAAAGCCGGCCCTACGATGACGATGACGCCAGCCTCATCCGTGTGACGCGCATCCAGTACGAGCGTCGCACGAAGGTTCCGGCGGCGTTCATGGGCGCGATGTTCAGCCACACGGCGGAAGCCTACAGCGTGTGGACCAAAGCGCGCCCAGAGAACAACTTCGCCCTGGTGCTGCCCTACCTGGAAAAGACGCTCGACATGAGCCGCCAGTTGGCCGATTTCTTCCCCGGCTACGAGCACATCGCTGACCCGCTGATCGACTTCGCCGATTACGGGATGAAGGCTTCGACGGTGCGCGCTGTGTTCGGCGAACTGCGCGAGCAGTTGACGCCCATCGTCCACGCGATTGCGGCGCAGCCTCCGGCGGACGATACGTGCCTGCACCGGACGTTCCCGCCGGCCCAGCAGCGGGAGTTCTTCGAGCCGGTCATCCGCGCGTTCGGCTACGACTTCGAGCGGGGCCGCTGCGACGTCAGCCCGCACCCGTTCACCACCGGATTCTCCATCGGCGACATCCGCATCACCGTCCGCTACAAAGAGAACGACTTGAGCGAGGCGCTGTTCAGCGCGATGCACGAGGCCGGACACGCGCTGTACGAGCAGGGTTGCAACCCGGCCTACGAGGCCACGGCCCTCGCGGGGGGAACGTCGGCGGGCGTTCACGAGAGCCAATCCCGCCTGTGGGAGAACGTCGTTGGGCGCAGCCGCGGCTTCTGGACGCACTACTACCCGCAGTTGCAAGCCGTCTTCCCCGCGCAGTTGGGCGACGTGTCGCTGGACACTTTCTACCGGGCGATCAACAAGGTGCAGCCTTCGCTCATCCGCACCGACGCCGACGAGGTGACGTACAACCTGCACGTGATGCTGCGCTTCGATTTCGAACTGGCGCTGCTCGAAGGCAAGCTCGCCGTACGCGACCTGCCAGAGGCATGGCGCGAACGCTTCAAGGCCGATTTAGGCATCGCGCCGCCGGACGACCGCGACGGCGTGCTCCAGGACATCCACTGGTACGGCGGGCTGGTCGGCGGGGCGTTCCAGGGCTACACGCTGGGCAACATCCTCAGCGCGCAGTTCTACCGGTGTGCGCTGGATGCGCACCCCGAAATCCCGTCAGAAGTTGCGCAGGGGAAGTTCGACACGCTGCACGGCTGGCTCAAGGACAACATCTACGTCCACGGCAGCAAGTATACCGCGCCGGAATTGATCGAGCGCGTGACCGGCGGCCCGCTGCGCGTCGAACCGTACATCGCCTACCTGCGGAACAAATACGGCGAGCTGTACGCGCTATAGGCGCTGCTTATTTTTTAGACAGGATTTACAAGATGCACAGGATCAAAAATCCTGGCAATCCTGTAAATCCTGTCCAATAGGAACGCACTATGACCTTCAAAGCTATTCTTTTCGATCTCGACGGCACACTGCTGGAACACGATATGCGGAATGACTTCATCCCGCAGTACTTCGCGCTGTTGACCAGGCACCTGGCTGCATGGATCCCGCCGGACAAACTTGTCGCTTGCGTGATGCGCGGCTCCGATGCGATGACGGGGAACGACGGCGGGCGCACCAACGAGGAGGCATTCGCCGAGGTCTTCTACCCGCTCGTCGGTCATTCGCGTGAGGAAATAGAACCACATTTTATGGACTTCTACACGCACGTCTTCCCGACGCTGCGCCGGTACACAGCGCCCAAGCCAGAGGCTCGCCTCGCCGTGCAGACCGCTTTCGACAAGGGCTACGACGTGGTCATCGCCACCAATCCGCATTTCCCCGCCATTGCTACGCAGCACCGGCTGGCCTGGGCCGGCGTCGAGGACTTTCCCTACCGCAAGGTAACCAGCTACGAGAACTCCTGCTTCGCCAAACCGAGCCTGGGCTACTATCAGGAAATTCTCGACGAACTTGGCTGCGCGCCGGAGGAGGCATTGATGGTCGGCGACGAGGCAATGGATATGGTCGCCGCGCGTCTGGGCTGCGTAACGTTCCTCGTACCCAGCGCCGCAACGAAAATGGAGGAGATCGACCCAACGCCAGCGTATCAGGGTACGCTGGCTGATGTCATTGCCTTGTTGCGCGTAATGTGAAAGCCCTCAAGGGATCGATTGTATGCGATTTCAAAAATGGCTCGCGCTTACCGTTACCAAGGCGCTCATCAAACTGACGTGCCGGGTTGACGACACACAGCTCGTGCGCGTGCCCCAGCATGGGCCACTCATCATCATCGCCAACCATATCAACTTTCTGGAAGTCCCTGTGATGTACGTCTGTATGCAGCCGCGTATGGTCACGGGTTTTGCCAAGGCGGAGAACTGGAATCATCCCTTCACGCGCTGGCTACTGAATTTGTGCGAAGCCATTCCACTGGAACGGGGAGAGGCCGACATGGAAGCCATCCGCGCGGCTTTGGCGGCGTTGGGACAGGGTCTCATCCTGGCCATCGCGCCAGAAGGCACCCGGAGTTACCACGGGCGTCTTCAGCAAGGCCGCCCTGGCACGGCGATGATCGCCCTGCACAGCGGAACGCCGGTCTTGCCGCTCGTCTATTATGGCGGGGAGCGGTTCAATGAGAACATACGGCGATTGCGGCGCACCGATTTTCACATCGTGGTCGGACAGCCGTTCCACATCGATACCGGCGGCGAAAGGGTGACCCGCCAGATCCGCCAGCAAATCACCGACGAGATGATGTACCAACTGGCGGCTCTGCTCCCGCCGGAGTATCGCGGCGTCTACGCCGACCTGGATGCAGCGACCACAACCTACTTACGCTTCGACACTCCGGTGGGCGAGTGAGAGGTTTCAAAGATACGTGGTCATTCTGGAGGAACGATGCAGAAGATAAGACTTTTCGGTATAGCCTTGATGGCGCTCGCGCTGCTGGCATGCAATCTACCGCGGACCATACCCCGTGCTTCAACCAATCCCACGACAACCCCTTACGTGATGTGTACGCCGCCGGCGTGCGCCAGCGACGAAATCTACTATTGTCCGGGCGAATGTCTGGGCGGTTGTGGGACCATCTGCGTCACCCCGACTGCTGAACCGGCTCCCCCGACCTCCACGCCTACCAACACCCCTGAGCCGACATCCACAGCCACACAGACGCCCGAATCAATATCAGCACCCACACGGACGCCTGAACCAACCGTCACGGCGACACCCAAACCCGCCGCTGGCGCGCCGGTGATTCAGTCGTTCACCGCGGATCGTGCCAACATCATCGAGGGCGAAACTATCAACGTCACATGGAAGGCGACGGGGGGGACTGAGGCGTCCATCATGTGGATGGACGTTTTCGGGATCATGGGCGGCCTCGGCAACCTCGACCCTGACGGCGGAACGGCAGCCATTGCGCCCAGGCGGGAACCGGTGGTTCTCCAGGTGAGCAACAGCGTTGGCAAGGCCACAGCGCAGCTCGAACTCACTATCGCGTGCGCCAATGCCTGGGTCTCTGAACTGGCAACTGCTATGGCGGACAAGTGCCCGAATCCGGCGGAGATCGGTTGGGCCGCGCAACAGCCCTTCGAGCGCGGCTTTATGCTGTGGCTGCAACCGAGCAATTCCGTCTACGTCTTCTTCGACAACTACGGAGGACAGTCCTACCGGGTTTACACAGACAATTTCAAGGAAGGCGATCCCGAAAGCGATCCAGGTATCGTTCCGCCTGCCGGCCTGCTCCAGCCAGTTCGCGGCTTCGGTCTCATCTGGCGCAGCTATCCCGAAGTGCGCGACCATCTAGGCTGGGCCACCGCGCCCGAAAGCGGCTTCGATACCTGGCGGCAGAGCTACCAGGGGGTTGGGATGCACAACCTCACCATCTGGCTCAAGGACATCAACCAGAAGATCTACAAACTCGATCCTATGGGCAGCAAGTGGAAAATCTATACGCCATAGCTCCACAATCAGACTTTTATCGTAGCCAACAGTGCGCCTACCTGCTATCATAAAATCTGACAAGTTTCGGAAAATCTGCCCAATATCACAGAAAATCATTCACGGAGGAATGCTATGTTTTGTTATCAATGCGAACAAGCCGCCAAAGGCGAAGCCTGCACCATTTCCGGCGTTTGCGGCAAGGACCCGGTTGTTGCGGCGCTGCAAGACCTGCTCATCGAAAACCTCACCGGTGTTGCGTTTTACGCGCACAGGTTGCACAGTTTGGGCAAGGAGACCCCAGAAGCTGACACGGCGCTCATCGAAGGGCTGTTTACCACCATCACCAACGTCAACTTCGACCCGGAACGGATGCGTGAGATCATCCTGAAATCACAGACAGTCAAGGAGAACGTCCGCGCGGTCTACGTCGCAGCAACCGACGCCGATACTACGCCATTGCACATGGGCGCGGCGCTCGTTCCTGCCGAGACGGTCGAAGGGATGGTGAAGCAAGCGGCAAAGTTCGTCCTCACGCTCGAACAGCGCAACGACGACGTCACCAGCCTGCGCTCGCTCATCCTCTTCGGGCTGAAAGGGATGGCAGCCTACGCCGATCACGCCCGGATTTTGGGCAAGGAAGACCCGGTCGTCACTCACTTCTTCAGCGAAGCCATGAGCGCCATCCGCGACAACACACTGACCGTCAACGACCTTATCGCTCTGACACTGAAGACCGGCGAGGTGAACCTGCGCTGCATGGAACTGCTGGACAACGGCCACGTCGAACATTTCGGGCATCCCGTCCCCACACGCGTGCCCACGGGCGTCCGCAAAGGCCCGGCAATCGTCGTCTCCGGCCACGACTTGCCCGACCTGGAGATGCTGCTGCAACAGACCGAGGACAAGGGCATCACCATCTACACGCACGGCGAGATGTTGCCCGCGCACGGCTATCCCGGGCTTAAGAAATACGCGCACCTGTACGGCAACTACGGCAGCGCGTGGCAAAACCAGCAGAAGGAGTTTGCCCAATTCCCTGGCGCGATTCTGATGACGACCAATTGCATCCAGAAGCCGCGCGACAATTATATGGCCAACATCTTCACCACCGGACTGGTGGCGTGGCCCGGCGTGGAGCACATCGAAGCGGACGAGAACGGCCACAAGGATTTCACGCCCGTGATCGAGCGGGCGTTGGCGCTCGGCGGGTTCCCGGAGGATAAGGACGGCGTCGTCATCACCGTGGGCTTTGGGCGCAACGCCGTGCTTGGTGTGGCGGACAAGGTCATCGAGGCGGTGAAAGCGGGGCAGATCAAGCACTTCTTCCTCATCGGCGG
>MTKY01050787.1_pt1 | contig 55096 bp, 36 predicted proteins | sample 1042731 | NCBI WGS metagenome assembly MTKY01 (sample SAMN06212206, study PRJNA360538) | anaerobic digester metagenome | biome: Wastewater treatment plant; material: sludge; isolation source: anaerobic digester fed with sludge from wastewater treatment plant | place: Denmark: WWTP Soeholt ...
GGGCTGCCGAAGTCTGTTCGGCAGAGGCAACGGAATTGCCTGTTTGGAAGAGACCTCCGGTCTCTGTGGCAAACAGACTTTGCCACCCCTGGGCACTGGATCCCGGGTCAAGTGGTTCACGCAGATATACGCGGATAAAAGGCGCGGATTGATGTAATATAGGATCAGGATTTGCCCTTATTTTGTTCTTTTAATTCGTGTTAATTAGTGTAATTCGTGGATGATTATTCTAAAAGACTGGATCCCGGGTCAAGTCACCCCACCAAACCGCTGCGCGCTTTGGCGGAGACCCCGACAGCCCGGGATGACGCGGTTTTGGGGTCAGGTGGGGGCATTTCAGCCGCGGCGGATCATGGTGATGTAGCCGTCGAGGTCGGTGAAGCCGCAACTGTGGTAGAGATGGCGGGCGGCAGGATTGTCGCGGTGCACTTCCAGTTTGGGTTGAAAGCCTTTCTCGCGGGCGATCTGCAGGGCCTCCTGCAGCAGAAGCCTGCCAATGCCCCGGTTTTGCAGGGCTGGTTCCACCGCCATGTGGTGGATATAGAGGCGACGGAAGTCGTGGCTCAGCCAGGCCGTTCCGGCCAGTTCTTCATCCTCCCAGGCCAGCAGCATGATGCCGCCGTTGTCCAGATTGTAGCGCACCGAGGCCAGGTCGTCCATGCGGGCAGGATTGCTGATGCCAGCGCTAATCCAGATGCGGGTAATACTCTCAAAGAGAGGCTCATCCAGCGCCCGGGCGCGGGTGATGGTGGTCAAATGGCTCCTTTAGGGGGCAGCTCCCCCACCCTGGCATTGAAGAGCGGGGCGTGCCGGGTGAAGCGGAACACGGTGTCGAAGATCACCTCAAAATACATATCCGGGTGGTTGTCCACGGTCATCAGATAGTTGTCCTGATACTTGTAAAACCTGATCTGACGCTGGCTTTTGTCGGTGAGCAGGATGTCCACCTCACAGACCGGATCGCCCAAATCCTGGAGCGCGGGAGCTTCCTCTCCCTGCATGACGTTGTAGGCATCCAGTTTGGCGAGGATGTTCTGGATTTTGGCCATGGTCACGTTGCCGGGCGGCACGTCAAACTCCGCGATCTTGTCTTTGAAATGCCAGAGATCGGCGTTGCGGCTGAGCACGTAGCTGTTTTTGGGATGGCGCACCGAGATACGGAAAAGCCGGTCGGGGCTAATGCTGAGCACATTGGGCTTACGCCAGTAGGCCAGGTCGGGCTGATATTCAGAGGCCACTTTCTGGCGAATCTGATAGACCTTGTCCTGCCCCGCGTAGCGGAAATAGTCGAAAGGATGCCCCAGATTGGCAAAGAGCGCCTGCGTCCGCAATCTGTCTTTGCTATCCCACACCTTCACCCAGAAGGCCAGGGAGTCCTGCAACTGATAGCTGGCGACGGCTTCGCTGCCTTCTCCGATGACGGTGGTGGCATATTTGCCCTTGATCACGTCACGGAAGAAGAGGCCAAAGCGGTCGGGTTCCACATCCCAGTCGATGGGCTGGCTTATCTTCCAGCCTTGCGGGGTTTTGGAGAAGACGATCTTTCTTTCCCCTTGGGAAATCTCGATCCGCCCCACATGCAGGGAATCCACCGCGAACACCGGCTTGAGGCTTTCCCGCGGGGAACGCGAACGCAGCCAGATGTAGCCCACTACAAGAAGCAACAGGATGAACAGCAGGATCAGCTGGCTGCGCTTCATGCCTCCACCTTCCTGACCTTGCGATGAATGGCCACCCCCGCGCCAATCAGGAGCAGCAGCGCCAGCGGGCCAAGGATGGAACCCAGTTTGAACCAGGTTTTGAGCATGGCGGAAGTCCTGTCCGGATCGGAGGGATTGATCTTGAAGCGTTCCATGAAGACGCCCGTACTCAGCAGCGAGGGACGGAGGTTGCGGGAGCGCAGCTCGATGGCCTCCTTCCTGCCGAGCAGGTGATCCACTGCGTTCAGCACCACATAAGCGCCCGCTCCGAAATCCAGAGGCAGTTCGCTGTCGCCGAAGAGGATGACGCGCGCCTTGTCCGTCGAGGCATGGAAGGTGGAATCGGTGAGGGCCTCGGTGAAAAAGCTGTTGAACTGGCCGGAAAACTCCGCCGCCACGGTGATGGGAGGCTGGTTCAGATATCCCGGCTCCAGTCCGCGGTTGATGGATTCCTCCACCTGAAACACGGGGCCCAGCAGGCGGTTGGAGTGATCTGAGGTCTGCAGCACGGGGCTATATTTGAGCCTTGCGCCCGGCAGCAGCGTGACCTCCGAAGCCAGGAAGTGATAGATGCTGTCAAAGCCGCGGGTATAATCCAGCTTCGGGTTACCGCGGATCATGGGGATGAAGGGATAAGGCGCCTGGGTGCCCAATCCCGCTCCCTTACGTATCTCGCACTCGCGGTCCAGCGCCAGGTTGTTATGGATGTGGATGCCATAGTGGTCCAGCAGCTTAAAGAGGTTGCTCTCGGTCTCCACCACGGCGGTGCCGTAGTTGTTGGAATAGACATAAGCGCGGTCCTGGGTCATCACGATCTGCCCGCCCTGCATCAGATACTGGTCCAGATGGTAGAGCTGGATACGCTGCAGATCGCTCACCACGCCGAGGCAGAGCATCACGGGAGTGAAGCGGGGCGCGGTCTTGAGATCGGTGTAGATGATATTATAGTTCTGGCTCAGTTCGTAGATGAAGGTGGCCAGTTCGTTGCGGTTGTTGGCATACTGGTACATAAGGCTCAGGGAATCCGCGAAGATGGTCAGATCAGGCAGGGGACGGGCGTCGAACTTGTTCAGCTCCTTCATGATCTGATACTCCATGCGGCTTTCCATGCCGGGAATCAGCACCATCGGCTGAGACTTGCCCGCGCCTTCCAGCACCAGTCCCAGCACAATTTCCTTGCTCACCAGTTCGTCGTTTTCCTGGATGTGCGCCACATAGGGCTGAATCCCACTGGCGCTGGCCTGGGACAACAGCTCTTCATTGGTGGCGAAGCGGGCGTATTCATAGCGGAACTTACCGCGGCTATTGCGTTGAAACTCTTCCAGCAGGTCTTTGAGGGCGCGGTTCAGATTACTGAACTCCGGAGGTAGCTGACGCGAGGCGAAGACCTTGACCAGCACCTTGTCCTTGAGGGCGCGAACAGTGGTGCGGCTGTGCTTGCTGAGCGAATAGACGCGGTCGCGGCTCGCATCCTGGCGCAGGTAGAGCAAGCCCCCCACCAGCAAGACCATCACGGCGATGGCCACGCGCAGCAGGTAGGAACTGAATATTTGCGATCTTTGAGCCATGTCACTTCTCCTGGGCAAGGTTTTGAGCCTGCAGACGCATCTGCGCCAGCAAGGCAAAGATGTAAGCCACAACGGCGAAATAGAGCAGGTCGCGGGTGTCGATCACACCTTTGAAAAAGCTCTGCAGATGGTAGTCGAAGCCAAAGAATTCCAGCCGCGTGAAAAGGGTGGAGGAGAGGATGCTGCCCAGATGCCCAAGCAGATAGAACACGGCGGAGATGGCAAGGCCCAGGATGAATGCCAGCACCTGGTTGTCGGACAGGCTGCTGGCAAAGATGCCGATGGCGATGTAGGCAGCGCCGGCGCAGAGCAGGCCGAGGTAACCGCTGATTGCAGCCCCGATGTCGAAGCCACTGCCAAAAAGCAGCACCAGCACAGGATAGACAAGGCTGAGCAGCAGCACGGTCTTGAGCAGGCCGAAAGCCGCCAGGAACTTGCCCCAGATGATGTGCCCGCGCCGTATGGGCAGCGTGGAGATCAGTTCCAGGGTGCCGCTGTGACGCTCCCGGGTGATGCTCCCCATGGTGAGGGCGGGGATAAAAAAGAGGAAGAGGGTGTGCATAAAGCCAAAAATCCCCCTCAGCTCTGCAAGGCCGACCTTGAAGGCGGTGTTGCCAAAATAGAATCCGGTAAAGATCAGGAAAATGCCCAAAACGATGTAAGTGCTCAGGTTGCGCATGGCAAGCTGATATTCTTTGCGGGCGATGGTGAGGGCGGGGTTCATCTGTCTTCCTCCTCGCTGTCTTCCGGCGTGTCCGCAGCCGTATCCTCCGGCGCGGGGCCTTCCGCGTCCTTAGCCTGCGGTTGCAATTCCTCTTCCGCCAGTTCCTCCATCGCCTCCCGCGTCTCGGAAGTAAGCTCGTGGAAGATGCTTTCCAGGCTTTGCTTTTCCAGATAGATGCTCAGAATCTGCCAGCCCTGGGAAACCGCGTAGGAAGACAGGTCTTTGCGGATATCGGCATCCGGCGGGCAGAGGAATTCCAGGGTGGTAACGCCTTCCTCCTGCTGCGAGGCGTCCAGTTCCACATCGGTCTGTTGTTCCAGCCAGGGCGAAAAATCCGGTTCCACGGCCTCCACTTCCAGCACCACGCGGTTGTAGCCTTCGATGTAGGAGCCCAGATTGTCGATGGCGTCGTCCACAATTATCCGTCCGGCGTTGATGATCACTACCCGGTCGCAGAGCGCCTGCACCTCCTGCATGATGTGGCTGGAAAGCAGGACTGTCTTGGCTTTGCCAAGTTCGCGGATCAGCTCGCGAATCTCCAGTATCTGGTTGGGATCGAGCCCGCTGGTGGGTTCGTCCAGGATCAGCACCTCGGGATCGTGGAGGATGGCCTGAGCCAGGCCGGTTCTCTGCCGGAAGCCTTTGGAGAGGGTGCCGATCCTTTGCCTCCACACATCCTGCAGGCCGCATTTGTCACGCACGTAGTCCAGCCGGCCGGACAGTTGTTCCTTGCCCAGCCTGCGCAGGCGTCCCATATAGACGAGGAACTCCTCCACGTCCATATCGGCATAGAGCGGATTCTGCTCGGGCAGATAGCCGATGCGGGCATTGGCGGAGAGGGGGTCGGCAAAGATGCTTTCGCCATCCAGCTCGATCTCACCCCCGCTCGGTTGCAGATAGCCGGTCATCATGCGCATGGTGGTGGTTTTACCGGCACCGTTGGGCCCCAAAAAGCCCACGATCTCGCCGGGTTCCACCCGGAAGCTTATCCCGTCCACAGCTCTGAGCTCGCCAAAGCTGCGCGAGAGGTTCTTGATCTCTATCATACTTATACCTTTACATTCCCATAAACATCATGTTGTTCTTGGCCGATCCCGGCTCCGTGAGTGAAATCCTGTCGCCTTCCTTCAGGCCGGAAAGCACCTCCACCTGCTGCAGGTCGTTGGCGCCAAGTTGCAGAGGCGTGGGCAACGGCTCCTGTTCGGGAGCGTCCTTTTGCGCTTTGACGGCGGTCTTGGGCAGCATATACACGATGTCCTGCCCCTTGTCGTCGGTAAACACAGCGCGGATGGGGATCACCAGCACATCGAGGCGCGATTCGCCGATAATCGTGACCACCGCCGTCATGCCCGGCTTGGCTTTGGCGCCGCTGGCATCGATGCTGATCTCCACCGGGAAGACCTTGGCGTTGTTTTCGACGACCGCCGAGGGGGCGATCTTCACGATGCGGCCGCTGTATTCCTCATAGGGCAGGGCGTCCAGCTTGATGGTGGCTTCCTGTCCCAACCTGAATTTGGCGATATCCACCTCGTTGATCTTGCTGGCGACGGTCATCTGGGCCAGGTCGGCGATCTTCATCAGCACCGTGCCCTCGCCAAAGCTGCCAAGGCTGGATTGCACCATCTCGCCTTCGTTGACCTTGCGCTCGATCACCACGCCGGAAGAGGTGGCATACACGTGGATCACCTTGCCGGGCACGTCCATATCCTTGATCATCTCATACTGCGATTGCGCCTGCTGATGGTCGATCTGGGCGGAGCTAAGTTCGTCTTCCGCGGCCTGGAAGGCCTCGCGGGAGATGTAGTCCTTGGCCAGCAGCACCCGCTTGTCCTCCAGATCCTTGCGCGCGTTTCTCAGGCGCATTTCGGCGCGGCTGAGCTGGGCTTTGGTGCTGAACAGGGTATTGGCCTGATTGTAGTCCGGCTCGATATCCGCAATCTTCTGTCCCTGGCTAACATAGTCGTTTTCGTCGGCATAGAGTTTCACGATCTTGCCCGAGACCTTGGATTTCAGGGCAACCACTGTTTTGGGCTGCACCTCACCGGTGATCTCGATCTTGGTGACAATGTCTCCCCGAGCCACCGTATAGGACTGCGGGGCAGCGTCTTGAGCCATTTTCTTGCCGCCCGCCTTGCCGCAGGCGCGCAGACCCAGCACCAGCAGGATCAGCGCAACCGCGATCCCGATTATAATTCTCCATTTCTTTTTCATAAAGTTTGTCCCCTTCCTTGGCGAAAGTGGTGTTTCGGACATTGCATTTAGCGGCTGAATTCATGTCAACAAAAAAGGCTTTCTTTCAGCCTGAGAAAGAGGTTTGTTAACGGAAGATAACCGAATAATTCAGAACAACGCGTTACTCACGGCGCATCTTACCTTAGGGCTGGAAGATGGGACGCAGGATGGCAGGCGCAAAGTGCCGCCCCACACAAGAGACAGGGACGGAAAGCGTCACTGAATAAGGATGGAAAAACCTGCCTTCCCCCATCCCTATTTCGGCGTAAAATCCTCCCCGCCATACTTGCGTCAAACAAAATAAAATACCAATTATCCCGTTTTCCCTTCATAGCTCCGTCCCTTGCTGCGACTGGCTTTGGCGCCATCATCCTTAGGTCATCCCTCACCGGGTTAAGGATGACTGCCGGAAGACCCCCGGCGAGCCAGTTATTGTAAACGCGGCCCCCATATATATAGGTGCTACGATGAGGACGTGGAAAGGTGTTTTTGAGGTGGAAAGGTGGAAAGGTTCCCACGAAACAAGTCCACCAAGCTATATTCTGTGTCATCCCGGCCTTCCGGGGTCCCCGCCAAAGCGCGCAGCGGTTTGGTGGGGTGGATTGAGCCGGGATCCAGTCTTTTAGAATAATCATCCACGCATTACACTAATTAACACGAATTAAAAGAACAAAATAAGGGCAAATCCTGAACCTGTATCACATCAATCCGCGGCAATCTGCGCCTTTTATCCGCGTATATCTGCGTGAACCGTCTAACCCGGGATCCAGTGCCAAGGGGTGGCAAAGTCCGTTTGCCACAGAGACCGGAGGTCTCTTCCAAACAGGCAACTCCGTTGCCTCTGCCGAACAGACTTCGGCAGCCCGGATATAAGGTCAAGTGTCCAGCCCAAAACAAGCGGAACGACCATCGCCATCACTTTCCCTTCGCAAGGCAAAACATGAAGCCAATTATTACGCGGCAGCTCCAAAATAATCCTTTACAAAAAGATGGAACTCTTTTTATATGGATTGGAGAAGGGAAACGTTTACCTGAGCTTGTGATCTGTGATAAGCTGGGTTCGTTTGCGTTCTCCCAAAATGAAGACATCGAGGTAAACGATGTTCAGCTTGAGCTGTAGCAAAAACTGTGTTGACAGGAAAGTATCGCATGGAGCGGTTGCGGCTCACCCCGCAACATCTTCACGCCCGCAAGCGGTGCAACCTGAATCACAGCCAGGCTCAAGCCAGGTTATGCAATCCTCTCCATTTCGAGGGTATAAGGTGTCAAAAGTTTTAACAACCGCACTAAACTCAATCGTAACAATCTTTAATTAAGCACTCTAAGGAGAAGAGATGAAAAGACTTGTTATCTTCACCCTGTTCTTGCTCCTTGCTGTTCTCGCTTTCGCCGACTCCTACACCATCGGCGACGGAACCAGCACCCAGTACTATATTCCGTTCTACGGATTATACAACTACGGCTGGGGCAAGGTTATCTACACGCAGGCAGAGATAAACACTGCCGGACTCACCAGCGCGAACACCATCATCGGCGTTGGCTTCTACGTCGGCAACACGCCCAGCAACTATACCGTGCAAGACCAACGTGTGTATGTGCGGCATACTACTGTCTCGGCCTATGAGACAACGGATATCGGTTATCCGGACAATACGCAGTTTCAGCAGGTATTTCAGGGCGAGCTTACCTACAATGGAGGAGGCTGGCACTACATCGCTTTCAGCACTCCCTTTGCCTGGAACGGCACCCAGAACATCGAATTCCTGTTTGAGAACTGGGATGGTAGCTGGGCGTCAGGTTACCCCAACTTCCAATATACCAGCACCACCCCGGACTACATGGCTGTCTACAAGTATCTTGACGCCAACTTCCCAACTGTTGACGGCAACAGAACCTACAACCGCGCCAACATCCAACTGATCACCCCCACCACTACGCCGCCAGATCCGGCGTTGGTTGTTTCACCCCAGCCCGGGGCGACCCTGGTGAGCCCCTTTGCCACCCTGAACTGGATGCGCGGCAATATCTGGCCGGACGGCTACCGCTTGTCACTGGGCACAGACAATCCGCCCACCAACATCGTCAACAACCAGGATCTGGGTCTGGCGTGCACTTATGACCCCGATCCCGATCTGCAGCTTAACACCACCTATTATTGGCAAGTGGTTCCTTACAACACCCATGGCAGCGCAAGTAACTGCCCGGTGTGGAGCTTCACCACCCACGGCGATCCGGATGTCACCACCCTGCCATACAGCCAGAACTGGGACGCGGTGACCCCTCCGGAGCTGCCCTTTGATTGGACAAACATAATCCAATCCAGTTCCACAAACGCTGTGGTGGAAACCTATGCCTCCACCACCTATGCCCACAGCCAGCCCAACTGCGTGCGGCTTTACAATCCTTCCGACGCAAGTGCGACCCTGATCCTGGTGGGCCCGCCCATCGCTCCGCCGCTGTCCATTAACACCATACGCCTGAAGTTCTGGTCACGCTCAGTCGGATCAGACTATATGCTCTCCGTCGGAGTGATGAGCAATCCTCTGGATCCCGCTACCTACACTGAAGTGCAGAACCTGTTTCTCAGCACCACGCTCACCGAATATGTGGTCAATCTCTCTTCCTATACCGGAACAGGAACACATATCTGTTTCAAGCACGGCCTTGGCGGCGCAGGTCGGACCATCTATGTGGACGATGTGGTGTTTGAGCAGATCGCGCCCAACGACCTGGCCTGCGAGCAGCTCAGCGGCAATGTAACCCCTACCGTGGGCAACGCCACCACCTATAACGCCACCATCCGCAACTGGGGCACAGCCTCGCAGAGCACCTACACGGTCAAACTCTTCAACGGCGATAATCAGGAACTGGCCACCGCGAATGGTGTGGATATCGCTCCTGATACCACAGTGGAAGTGCCGTTGACCTGGACCCCCACCGTGGAAGGAAATGTGGATCTTTACGCCAAGGTGTTCCTACCAGGAGACATCAATCCCACTAACGACCAAAGCCCGAACCTCAACGTTCTGGTGATGGAAGCGGGAACAACTATAGTCTCCATCGGCGACGGAACCTCCACCAACACGGCGACCGGAGCCCCCACCCCATACGGAACATATTATAAAAACTTCCATCAGCAATATCTCTATACCGCGGCGGAGATTATAGCCGCCGGCGGAGCTCCGGGATTGATCAGCTCCCTCGGATTCAACGTGATGGCGTTGAACACCTGCTCACCCATGCCAAACTATACGATCAAGGTGAAGAATACCAACCAGCAATCCCTGACCACCACCTTTGAGGTTGGGGAATATACCCAAGTCTTCTATGAGAACAACTTTATGCCTGTGGAAGGCTGGAACACACACCCTTTCAGCGCTCCATTTTTGTGGGACGGGGTATCCAACCTGCTTGTGGATATCGTCACCACCTTAACCGGTAGCTATACCCGAAACGCCCAAGTGTATTACACAGAAACCACCGGAACCAACACCTCCCTGCGCTTCCAGAGCGACTCAGCCGATGCCGCCGGAAACACGACAGGAACCACATCGCAGAACCGTGCCAATATCCGCTTGAGCTTCAACTTCGTGGATACGGCCATCCTCAACGGAGTGGTAACATCCGGCGGAAACCCAGTGTCGGATGTGAACATTGTGCTTGAAGGGACAATTTATTCCACCGTCACGGATACCAACGGCGCATACAATTTCCCCTACGTGCAACCCGGAACTTACACCCTCACCGCCAGTAAAATCGGTTATGAGACTCAGTCTGTGACAGTTACCCTGTTGGCAAATGAGACCACCACCCAAAATATAAACCTCATCCCCTCCTCCACCGTGAACGTGACCGGCCTTGTGGTCGGCAGCGATCAACCCACCGTGGGCCTTGCTGGTGTTGACATCACCCTGGTTGGTCAGACGACCCACTCTGGCACCACCAACGCCACAGGACACTTCACAATCACCGGAGTGTTCTCCGGTAACACCTATGACTATCAGCTGGTAACAGAAGGCTACCAAGACCTGACCGGCAGCATCACGGTCGGAGCCGGCAATTACGACATGGGCACCTTGGTGATGAGCGAGACGGCTGTACCTCCACGATATGTGCAGGCCACCGAAAACACCGAGCAGACTCAGGTTTCCCTCGTCTGGAGGAGCCCTGGTTCCAGCGGAGGTGTGGAGGACTTCGAGTTTGACAATGGCGGCTGGGTTCCCAGTTCCGATTGGTCAAACCCCCTCGGCGACTGGGAATGGACCAATACATACGACGTCAGCAATTACACCGATATCGACACCTATTATGCGGATACTCCACCGACCGAAGCGCACTCCGGAACAGGAATGTGGGGAACAGTCATCGATGGCGGTTATACCAACGCCAATGGCTGGTCTTACCTCAGAAAGACCTTCAATCTCTCCGAGTGCGCCAACCCAGTGCTCGATCTTTGGCACTATATGGACGGCTATAATAACTGGGACTACGGTTTAATCAAGGTCAACGGCAACACTGTGTGGGGCACGATCGCTTCGGCAGTATTTATGCCTTGGCAGCGCCTGACCATTGATCTCTCCGCCTATGGCAATCAGAATAACGTGGAAATCAGCTTCGAGTGGTTCGCCACCGCTACGGTTTCTTACGCCGGATGGTATCTCGACGATATCTACGTCGGACCACCCATGGGAAGGACTGTCACTCAAATTGACCCTCCCGCTCCCACGCCGCCAAGCAGATTCTCTGGTCTGGAAAGCGAAGATGTGGCAAACAAACAACAACTGATCAATAAATTGCGTTCCCAGCATCAGATCTCCAGAGACTCCAGCCGCGAGCCCAACCGCGTGTTCATCGGCTACAAAGTCTGGCGCCTGCTGCAGGGCAATGAAAACGATGAAACCAGCTGGACCCAGCTAACCGCCAACACCATCACCGACACCTCCTATGTGGACAGCGGCTGGGACGGAGCTCCGGATGGCAATTACAAATGGGCGGTGAAAGCAATCTATACCAACGGCGTGCCCAGCGTGCCAGCCTTCTCCAACATGCTGCACATCCTGAGGCATGACCTCGCCGCTACCCAGATCGCCGGCTCTACAACCCCCACCGTGGGTATGGCCTCAACTTACCAGGTGACTGTGGAAAACACCAGCACGACTACTCAGCTTGGAACCAACTACACGGTCAAACTGATGTCTGGAACAACAGAACTGGCCTCGACCAACGGAATTAACCTGGCTTCAGGTGAAACGCATGTTTTCGATATTGAATGGACACCCACAACCGACGGAGCCATGACCATCTACGGAAAAGTTGTGTTGAATGGAGACACCGTGCCGGACAACGATAACACGCCTGAACTCAACATCACCGTGATGGAGGCCGGAGTCATCGCCGTGACCGTGGGCGAAGGCACCTCATCGGATGGACGCCCGGTGGACTTCTATTACAAAAACAGCCTCTTCCAGTGCCTGTATTACCCTGAAGAGCTGGGAATGTTTGGGAGCATTACCGCGCTCAGCTTCTACAACAACTTCGTGACCAACCTGCCGGATAAACCTACCAAACTCTGGTTGGGCTCAACCCAGTCTTCCGATCTTTCCGCGGGCTGGATACTGCCCTCGGATGGACTGACCCTGGTTTACGACGGCAACGTCACCTACCCAAGCGGGGAAAACACCATCACCATACCGCTGCAAACCCCCTACAACTATACAAGCGGCAACCTGGTGCTCTATGCCAACCGTCCCTGGGAAGACACCTATTACAACTCCGGCGACGACTTCCGAGTGCAAACCGTGGGCAGCAACAGAGCCCGCATCCTGCGTGCGGACGCCACTCAATACGACCCCACCGCGCCATCAGCCACAGGCACCCTCTCCGGTACTTTCCCGATGACTACCTTCCACCTTAGCGCCATCGGAAACACCCCGGTGTTTACTGTTAGTGCCACTGCTGTGGATTTTGGCACCATACTGATCAACAACGACGTCACACGCCAGATCAGCATCAGTAATGCCGGCGGCGGAGCTCTCACAATCAACTCCATCTCCGTCACAGGCGACCCCTTCTATACCCTCTCCGACCTGCCTGTCCTGCCCGCCACCATCAGCTTTGGGCAGCAGCTGAACTTCAACCTGAACTACTCACCCACTGCCGAAGGCACGCATACCGCCACCATAACCATAGTGGACAACACAACCCGCGAGACGCACACCATCACGGTGACCGCCAACTGCATCGATACCCAGATCAACACCCTGCCCTATCTGCAGAACTTCGATGCCGTCGCCACCCCGGATCTTCCAGTGGATTGGGGCTCCATCATCCAGTCCACATCGACCAGTGCCTTTGTGGGAACCTACTCCTCCAGCACCTATGCCCACAGCCAGCCCAACTGCGTGCGGCTCTACAATCCTTCCGACGCGAATGCGACCCTGATCCTGCTGGCCCCGCCTTACGCGTCCGCCATCGCCACCAACACCACCCGCGTGAAGTTCTGGGCCCGCTCCAGCGGTTCGAACTATCCGCTCTCGGTGGGTGTGATCGCCGACCCGCTTGATCCCGCAACCTACACGGAAGTGCAGTCGATAGCCCTCACCACCACCGTCACCGAGTATGTGGTGTCCTTCAACGGCTACACTGGCACCGGCCGTACCATTGCCTTCAAACACGGTCTGGGAGGAACCGGCCGCTCGTTGTATCTGGATGACGTGATGCTGGAAGTGATACCGGACAACGATCTGGCTGCCACAGCCATCACCGGAAACAGCACCCCGTCTCTGGGACAACCCTCCACCTACACCGTGAGCGTGTTCAACTGGGGCATTCTGCCTCAAAGCACCTATGAAGTAAAACTCTTCAAGGTAGCCACACCCACAGATATCGAACTGGCCACAGCTCCCGGCGTGCAGGTAGCTCCCGGCGAAACAGCCAGCGTGCCTGTGACCTGGACTCCCGATACAGAAGGCGCCACCACCATCTATGCCAGGGTGGTACTCACAGGAGACCAGAACAACCTCAATGACCGTTCCCCCAATCTCAATGTCCTGGTGCAGCCCGCGGGCACCCTTGCCTACACCGTGGGCGATGGCGTCCAAACCGCCCGCACCCCCATCGATTTCTACTTTAAGAACTCGGTGCAGCAGTATCTGATCTACCCCGCGGAGATCGGCAACTTTATGGGCATGCTCACCGGCATGAGCCTATACAACAACTTCACACAGGATCTGCTCGATAAACCCATCAACGTCTGGCTGGGAACCACCACGGCGGAAGATATGTCAGCCGGCTGGATCCCGATCCAAAACCACACCCAGGTCTTCTCCGGAAACCTGAACTTCCCCACTGGTGAAAACATCATCACCATACCCTTCGCCGACCCCTACCTCTATCTGAACGGCGAAAACCTGATCCTGACCTTCCAGCGCCCGATGGATGGGAATTGGTTCAATAGCACAAACTACTTCAAAGCCCAGACCGTCGGCAGCAACCGCGTCCGCAAGATTCAGTCTGACTCTGTTACCTACGATCCTGCCGACATGAGCGCGAACGGAACCCTCACCGGGCAGTTCCCTATGACCACATTCTACGGCATTCCCGGCGGAGTGGGGCATCTGAACGGAACCGTCACTGGTGCGGGAGGAGCGCCTCTGGAAGGTGTGGCAGTAGTCTTTACCACCGGCGGGTACCAAACCGTCACCGACGCCCAGGGACAGTATCAGATCAACAACATCCTGTCCGACACCTACACCATCAACTTCAGCGCCTACGGCTATGTGGACGCCACCCGGACCGTAACCATTGATGAGGATGAGACCGAAACCCTCAACGTCAGCATGACCCCGATGGCCATGGTGAACGTTACAGGCCAGGTGAACGCTTCCGATACCGGAGCAGGCATTTCCGGAGCATCCATCCATCTGCAAGGATATGCCAATTACAACGTCAACACCACCGCCACCGGCAGCTTCACCATCCCCAGCGTGTATGCCAATCAAAACTACGACTATTTGATCATGGCACCCGGATACACCACAGCGCAGGGAACCATCAATGTGGGCTCATCCAACCACAACATGGGCACCATCACCCTCAACGAAGTGGCTTACGCGCCACACTCAGTTGTAGCGGATGAGAACGATACCGGAACGGTGGTCGAACTCACCTGGCAGGCGCCGGATCCCAACGCCATCGAAGTGACGGAAAGCTTCGAAGACACCACCTTCCCGCCCTCGGATTGGACCCAGACCATCACCAATACCGGTGAGGCCAACAGCAGCGGATTGTATCCCACTTGGTGCCGCTTTGGAGCAACCAACCTCGATGGTCGGCTGGTCACCCCCACACACGGCTCTTATCAGAGCGGCATGGTGTGGGATTATAACCATCAGGACGAATGGCTGATCACACCCTCCTTTAACTGCCCGCCCTCAGCATACCTGAGCTTCGACTCCCACGTGTTCCTGGGATCCACAAACGGAGACCACTACTACGTGAAAATCTCTCTGGACAACGGGACCACCTGGACCGAGATCTGGGACGCCTCCGCGCAGACCGGCGGCTGGAACTACTATGCCTCCCCTATTACCGTTGACCTGTCCGCTTACAGCGGACATCAGATCAAGCTGGCCTTCAACGCCTGCGACGGTCCCGATATCGAAGGCCTCTGGTACAACTGGGTAATCGATAACATCTACATCGGCAACGCCTTGACCCCCGCGGCTACGCCTGCCCAAACCATCCGCTTCAGCGATGCAGACCTGACCGTCAAATCCGCTGCCCCAAGCGGCTTCGGCGTCCGCCCGATGGCAAACGCCAATCCATCCCGCGCAATGCAAAACGGCGGTACCCGCGAAGAGCCCAGGCTGCCCTTCCCGGAAGAAGTACGAGCGGTGTCCCAAAGTGGTCGCCAACACATCGGATACATGGTTTGGCGCCTCACCCAGGGCAACGAAAGCAACGAACCATCCTGGCAGTGCCTCACTCCCGAAGTGATCACGGACGCCAACCTTAGCGACACCGGCTGGCAATCCGTACCAAACGGCAACTACCGCTGGGCGGTGAAAGCCATCTACACCAACGGCGTGAGCTCTGTGCCGTCGTTCTCCAACGCGATCGAAAAGGTCCAATACACCGGCCTGATTGCCGGCGTGGTGCGGGGCAACAACAACACACCCCTCGCCGGAGCCCAGGTTACCGCCAACGGCGTTACCGCGACAACCAACAGCGGCGGCGCCTACACCCTGGTGCTGCCCGTGGGAACTTACGACGTGACAGCCTCCGCAACCGGATATACCTCCCAAACCGCTGAGGGAATACAGGTGAACGCCAACCAGACCACCACCCTGAACTTCGTAATGGCCTTGCCCAATGATGATGTGGTGGAGGTCTCGGCAACCGCCCTGATCGGCAACTACCCCAACCCCTTCAACCCCGAAACCACCATCAGCTATAGCGTTAAAGAACCCGCACCGGTGAAGATCGAAATCTACAACACCAAGGGACAGCTCGTCCGCACCCTTGTCAACCAGATCCAGCCCCGCGGATTCTATAGCGAAATCTGGAACGGAACCGATGAGCGCGGCAACCCGGTCGCCAGCGGTGTTTACATGTATCGCATGACCGCGGGCAATTACCGCAGCCATAAAAAGATGATGCTCATCAAATAGACAAAATCAACCGCCGCCGTCCCATCCTGCGGGCGGGTGGCTCAAACTACAGCCCCCGGGGTCAGTCCCGGGGGTTTTTCTTTGTCCGTGATGAGACTGTTTATAGCTCGTTGACGCGCTTGCCCTTATATCCTTTCGTTTTAAGGGCTGCCGAAGTCTGTCCGGCAGAGGCAACGGAGTTGCCTGTTTGGAAGAGACCTCCGGTCTCTGTGGCAAACGGACTTTGCCACCCCTGGCACTGGATCCCGGGTCAAGTGGTTCACGCAGATTTACGCGGGAAAAAGACGCAGATTGCCGCGGATTGATGTGATACAGGTTCAGGATTTGCCCCTATTTTGTTCTTTTAATTCGTGTTAATTTGTGTAATTTGTGGATGATTATTCTAAAAGACTGGATCCCGGCTCAATCCACCCCACCAAACCGCTGCGCGCTTTGGCGGGGACCCCGGAAGGCCGGGATGACACAGAATATAGCTTGGTGGACTTGTTTCGGGGGAACCTTTCCACCTTTCCACCTTCAAAGATCCTGTCATCCGCGTTCTATTTCTTTTCACCACCCCACCACGACATCACGACACCACGAAGTCCTGTCTGGATACCGCCCTCCTTTGCCACCACTGGTTTTGGGGGTATCATCCTTAGGTATGCGGTTGCGAAGTTAAGGATGACTACAGGAAGACCAAAGGAAATCCACAGGATGCAAAAGGGGGCGATGGCAGAGCGGTGGGACGGGGGCGGGCAAACTTTTCCTTGACAGGCAGGCAATCCCATTTTTGCTTGCCAATATCACAAATAACAGAGGTTTGCAGAATGGAACTCCTGCTCGAACAACTGCAATTCCCATCGGACGCCAACATCATCTTGGGGCAAAGCCATTTCATCAAGACCCTGGAAGACCTTTACGAGGTGATGGTAAACAGCGTTCCCGGGGCCAAATTCGGCATCGCCTTCAGCGAAGCGTCCGGACCCTGCCTGATCCGCAAGGACGGCACCGACAACGACTTGATCGAATGCGCGGTGGAAAACCTGCTGCGCCTGAAAGCCGGGCACTGCTTCCTGATCGTGATGCGCGGCGCCTTCCCCATCAACGTGCTGAACTCCGTGAAAGATTGCCGCGAGGTGACACACGTGTTTTGCGCCACCGCCAATCCAGTGCAAGTGGTATTGGCCGCCAGCGAACAGGGCAGAGGCATCCTGGGCGTGATCGACGGCTCCTCTCCCAAAGGCATTGAGCTGGATACGGACATCACCCAGCGCAAGAAGTTTTTGCGGGATATCGGTTACAAGCGCTGAATGAACTACCGCTGTTTTATCGCGCTGGAGGCGGTTGACCCGCTGCGCGACCATCTGGAGGAGCATCTGCGGCGTTTTCGTCCCAGAACCGGTGTCAACTGGGTGAAGAATGAAAACCTGCATCTGACCCTGCTCTTTCTGGGCGATGTGGATTCCACCCGGATGCCCGAACTGGAAGAAATCGTGGATGAATGCGTGTGCCGCAGGCGTCCCCTCTGGCTCTCCCTGCGTGGTTTGGACCTCTTTCCCGCCAAGTCTCCGCGCCTGATCTGGGCAAGCCTGGACGCGCGGGACGACGAACCGCGCCTGCTGCACAAAGACCTGTTGAGCCAGACGCGGCAAGCGGGCTTCGAGCCGGACTCCAAGCCGCTGAGGCTGCATATCACCCTTGGACGGATCAAAAGGCAGTTGCCGGTCTGGCTGGAAGAGGAAATCCTGCAAAGCGAGGTGGACAGCGCCTGGCAGCCGCACACCGCGGTAACCCTCTACCGCAGCGTCCTGAAGCCGGAAGGCCCCACCTATCACGTTTTGAATCAATATATTATACCATAAGGAAGTTAAGATGCTGGAAAAAAACAAAGAATCAGCGCTCAAGACGGCGATCTCGCAATTGGAAAAGAAATACGGCGTGGGCACCCTCATGCGCCTGGGAGACAGTCCCCAGAAAGTAGTGGACGCCATCCCCACCGGCGCTTTCAACCTCGATATCGCCCTGGGCATCGGCGGAATTCCCCGCGGCCGGGTGACGGAGATCTATGGCGCCGAAGCCAGCGGCAAGACCACGCTGGCGCTGCACATCGCCGCCGAAACACAAAAACTCGGCGGACTGGTCGCTTTCATCGACGCGGAACACGCCCTGGACACCGCCTATGCCAAGAAACTTGGCGTGCAGACGGAAGATTTGCTGCTTTCCCAGCCGGATGGCGGGGAGCAGGCTTTGGAGATTTGCGAGACCCTGGTGCGCAGTTCGGCTGTGGACCTGGTGATCGTGGACTCGGTGGCGGCGCTGGTGCCCAAGGCGGAGATCGAAGGCGAAATGGGCGACAGCCACGTGGGATTGCAGGCGCGCCTGATGAGCCAGGCCCTGCGCAAACTCACCGCCATCGTATCCAAATCCAACACCGCCGTGGTGTTCATCAACCAGATCCGCATGAAGATCGGCGTCACCTCCTATATGAACCCCGAAACCACCACCGGCGGCGTGGCTCTCAAGTTTTACGCCACGGTGCGCATGGAAGTGCGTTATGCCGGCGCCATCCGCTATGGCAGCGCGGATTCCGACATCATCGGCGCCAAGACCCGGGTGAAGATCGTCAAAAACAAGCTCGCCCCGCCTTTCAGGACAGTCTATTTCCCCATTATCTTTGGCGAAGGCATCTCCAACATCGATATCATCATCGAGACGGGTATCGAGATGGGGCTGATCAAAAAGAGCGGCTCCTGGTTTTCCTATGAGGACGTCAAGCTTGGCCAGGGCATGGAAAAGACCAAGCAGTACCTCAAAGATACACCCGAGCTGCTGCAGGAGATCGAAGAAAAGGTGCGCGCCAAGGCGATTCCCGAAACTATGAATTCTGTGGACACCGATGCGGCTGAGGATAAATCCGAAGAATAAACTCGCGGTTATAATCGAAATAGACGGCGTGAATCAGGGCACCCTTCCCAGAAGGGTGCTCCCGCCGCGCTTTCCGGAAGGTTTCGCGGGAGAGGCAGACAAGGAAGAGACCGGAGAACTGCTGGAACTGCTACGCGCCAGGGCTTTCAATCTGCTGCTGGACTGGCTCGCCAAGTCCGAACACAGCACCCTGCAATGCCGCGCCTATCTGAAACGGCACCTCTTTCATCCCAGCCTGGCGGAAGAAGCCATCGAACGCCTGAGGCAGCTAAACTATCTGAGCGACGAACGCTTCGCGGAAACCCTCATCCGCTCCTATGCCAACCGCCGCGCCAGCCGCCGCGCGATCATCGCCAAACTGCGTGAACAGCGCATCCCCTCCTCCCTCTGGGAACCGCTTTTGGCGGAGATCTATCCCCGGCAGGAGGCTTCCTCCAATCTACGGGAGCTGCTGGCCAGATATTGCGCCAGCCACGGCGAACTGCCCCGCAACAAGCTGCGGGAAAAGGCCTTCACCCACTTCTTCCGCAAAGGATTTGAACTGCAGGACATCCAGAGCGCCTGGGAAGCTTTGGGCAAGCCCGCGTCCGGCTGAAGCCCATCCATCCCCCTGCCGCGGAGGCCAAAAAAGAACCGGCGTTGATAGGCCGGTCCTGGAATAATAGTGGTAATAGCGGTTGGTGTCAGGTTAGGGCACTCATCATCCCCAGCATGGTGCCCCCAAAGAGAAGCAGCCATGCTATCCAGATAACGATGAGGATAGCCCAGAAAATCAGAATTGTGATCGCCCAGGTTTTGCGGTTGGGATTGCCGCTGCTGCCCGCCGCCCACACAATCAACATTACTATATTGACGACGGGAATCAGCATCACCAGAAAGGTAACCACCCAATTGCCCACAGTCATCACCGGGGCTACCGGTTGCATGCCAAAGTTGGGGTTGTTCTGGTCCATGAAGCGGAGCCTCCTTTTAGTTTTTGGATAATTATATGCCCGCGGAGAAAGTGTCAAGCATTAGTTCAGTTTTGTTTGGCTGGAAGGCTGGAATCAGACCCCCACGCGCTTGCAGTATTGGTGGATCGGACACTCGGCGCAGCGGGGCTTGCGGGGGGTGCAGAGGTTTTGCCCGAAGGCCACCAGAAAAGAGTTGTAATTCAGCCAGTGCCGGTCGGGCAGGATCTTCCTCAGAGCCATCTCGCTCTCCAGCGGGGTCTTGGTGCGGATGTAGCCCCAGCGGTTGCTGATGCGGTGCACGTGCACATCCACGCAGATGGCGGGCAGTCCAAAAGCCACCGCGCGCACCAGGTTGGCGGTCTTGCGTCCCACCCCGGGAAGCTGCAGAAGATCATCTATTTCAGAGGGCACCTCTCCGCCAAAACGTTCCTTCAGCACGGCGGGAAGCTGTTTGAGATGCTTTGTCTTTTCATTGTGGAAACCCACCTGGCGGATCAGGCCGTTCAGTTTGGCGGCACTGAGTTTTTCCAGGTCATCCGGAGTCTGCACCACCTGAAACAGCGCTTCCGACGCTTTGGCTGTGGTCTGGTCCTTGGTGCGGGCGCTGAGGATGGTGGCAACCAGCACCTTGAAGGGGTCTTTGGTCTGTATCTGGATCAGGTCAACGATGGGGGTCTGCACGCTGTGGAAGTGCTTTTCCAGCTCTTTCATAACCGCGTCGATGTCGAATTTTGCCATATTTATTCCTTGCGAATCACTCTGTTCTTAAAATAATGATTGCAGGTTTTGGCAGCCCCGCTATCTTGTCAACCAGAAGGAGTTTGCCATGTGCGGAAGATTTGCCCAGGTGATCAAGCACGACCAGTTGCAAAAGCTGGCCAAAGAGCTGCGCCTTAACCGGGAGAGCCAGCAGTTGGAGTTCAACTACAACCTCGCGCCCACCCAGCCCGCGATGGCGGTGGTGAGCCAGGCCGCGGGGCGTTATCTGGGTGTTTTCCGCTGGGGTCTGATCCCCTCCTGGAGCAGGGAAATACCTTCCTTTCCACTGATCAACGTGAGGGCGGAGACCATCACCGCCAAGCCCAGCTTCCGGGGTGGCCTGCAACGCCGCCGCTGCCTCGTGCCTGCCACGGGGTTCTATGAATGGAGGCAAAGCGACAAGCAGCCCTTCTTCATCCACGCCGCCCAGGGGGATTTGCTCTGGATGGCGGCCATCTACGACTCCTGGAGCTCTCCGGATGGCAGTTACGTTCCCTCGCTGGGCATCATCACCACCGCAGCCAACTCCCCCATGCGGGCCTTGCACCACAGGATGCCGGTACTGCTCTGGGGGAATGACCGCCTCGCCTGGCTGGAACACAACCGGCAGGACGCGCTGGACTTCGTTCCCCTGCTCAAACCCGCGCCGGATGACTCCATCGCGCTGTATCCCGTGAGCAAATACGTAAACAAGGTGGGCAACAACAGCGAGGAGTGCCTGAAACCGCTGCACGCCTCCTGAGCGGAGCAAAGCCGCTTCCCGCACGGGCTGTTACGGTCTCAGATCAGAAATAGCGCAGCAGGATGTAGAAGGTGCAGATCACCAGCGAAAGCAGGGTGAAGACCGCGCTGACCTTGGTGAAATCACGGAAGCGGATGTGATAGCCGTTGTGTTTGGCTATGCCCACGGCAACGATGTTGGCGGACGCGCCGATGAGGGTGCCGTTACCACCCAGGCAGGTGCCCAGCGCCAGTGACCACCAGAGCGGATTGATGTCCGTGATCTGTTTGGCGACTTCGCCGATATGCTCGATCACGGGAATCATCGCCGCCACAAAGGGCACGTTGTCGATGAAGGCGGAAAAGACTCCGGACAGCCAGAGAATGGCCAGCGAGGTCTCTTTTGCCCTGCCCTGGGTCAGCTCCACCACGCCATTAGCCAGCATGTCAATGAAGCCTGTCTTGACCAGGCTTTCCACGATGATGAACAGCCCGATGAAAAAGAAGATCGTGACCCAGTCCACATCGTTCGTGAGCACGTGTTCCACCTTTTTACGGCTGCTGATGGCCAGAAGCAGCAGGCCTGCCGTCATGGAGATCGTGGCGGTATGGATGCCCAGCACGCTTTGCAGAGCCAGTCCCACCAGCATCAGAAACATCACTACGAGGGCGATCGCCAGCTTTTTCCTGCTCTTGATCAGGTTGTCTTCCTTATAGCTAAGCAGGCGGGCGCGGTTTTCGGTGCTAACCTTCATCCCTTTGCGGTACATGAGCCAGATCAATCCGCAACTGAAGACCGTGGTGATGATCGCCGGAGGCGTCAGATTGAGCAGGAAATCTATGAAAGTGAGATTGGTGGCGCTGCCGATGATGATATTGGGCGGATCGCCGATCATCGTTGCCGCGCCTCCGATATTGGAAGCCACCACCATGGTGATGATGAAGGGCACCGGCGAGATTTTCAGCTCCTCCGTGATCAGCAGCAGGATCGGCACCAGGATCATGATCGTGGTCACGCTGCCCAGAAACGCCGACACAACGGCAGTGATCACAAACATATAGATCATGATCAGCAGCGGTTTTCCCCTGGCCAGCTTGGCGGTCTTGATCGCCATATACATAAACAGGCCGGTATCCTTTAGCACGGAGATGACCAGCATCATCCCGATCAAAAAGAAGATCACGTTCCAGTCCACCGCGCTGAAAGCCTCGGGTTGCTGCAGGATTCCGGTCAGGATCAGCGCGAACCCTCCGATCATGGCGGCCAGCATCTTGTTGATCCACTCTGTTATGATCAACACATAGGTAATGATAAATATCGCCAGGGCTAAAATCATCAGATACATTCTATTACACCGTTATAACCTTGTGCAGGATGTCTGTTGCAGTTATCACGCCCACCAGTTTGCCCTCGTCAACGATACTGACGAAACTCTTGCGGTGCCTGATCATCAGCGCCACCGTTTCCACGATGGAAGCCTTGGGATGCAGCACCGGCTCCTCCTTCTCCATGATCTCGCCCACCGTGGCGACGTCCATGGTTTCAAACAGATGTTCCAGGGGTTCGAAAGAGAGCAGAAAGTTCAGATTGTCAATCATCATCAGATAATCCGGAACCCCCACCTTGAGCAGGTTGAGCACGTTCACCTCGCCCAGATAGCGTCCTTCCTCATCCGTGACCGGCACCATCGAGATTTCCTTGTTGCTCATGATCAGGCTCAGTTTGCTCAACAGCGTTTCCGGGCTCACCGAGATGGGACTGGGGGTCATGATATCGCCGATGCAGACTTCCTTTTTCACCTCGATCCCGTGCTGCTTGACAACCTGCACCACCCCGTGCCCGTCGTTCTGCTGCCTCAGCTCTTCCATCAATTCGGGATCGCGGGACATCTTCAACAGCGCCGAAACTATGTTCAGATATGTATTGGAGCTGCTTTTGTCCGTGATGATCATCACCACCCAGGAAACCTTAATCTCCTCCGATGGCACCGGATCTTGCAAAAAGCTCATCGCGATCAGGGTGTCGTCCAGCCCTTCCAGACGCACGTGCGGGATGCCGATTCCGCTGGGATAGGCTGTGCGCGACTGTTCTTCCCTCTGGCGCACCAGGCGCATCAGCTCCGGGCAGCTAACTGGCAGCTTGTGATAGCGGCAAATCAGCTCCACCAGCTCCTGATAGATCGTGTCGAGATCCAGTGCCCGCTGTTCGTGCAGGATCATCCGGGAATCGAGAAAGCCGGCCAATTGCATAAAGCACCTCTTCTTTTCTACTATTTCTCAAATCCTTTTCTCTTAGCGGAGATAACGTATGCCATTCAGAACTCTCTGATAAAGCAGGAGATGTGAACCACGTTCAGGATTTATCGGACTTTATGCGGCTCTGATTTATTCCGTCAAGCTAAATGTGTAAACTGTCTCTATCGCCACAGCTTGAGCGGCGGTCTGTCCAGCCTGCCTGCAAGGCACAGAGCGCCTTCGTAGCACCTATATATATGGAAGGAGGTTTACAAATGTTTACATTTTTTCAGGTGCAGAAGGTATCGCCCTCATTTGATACCAGAGGATTTAGCCCCATCAACCTTAGGTCAACCTTATAAAAGTTAAGGATGACCTAAGGAAGACCCTTGCCAAAGACAGGATTGCGAATGAGGGTGGGATATTTTCCAAAATATAGGTCTCATAGCCCAATCTCCCTCCATAAGGCATTTTACCGTGTTCAAGATAGCAAATATAAACATAACATTATATATGTTCCGCCCGGAAATAAGACTTGACATCAATTTGAAGATATATTTTATTGCGACTCGATCTTCGGTGACCCCGCAGTGAGATCTGTCAGGCCATCGGGTTCATTGTTTGTAGCATGGCTAACCAGTTATTCGGAAACTGTTTTTGGGATTGTTGCGCTACTCCTGTGTTCCAACCGGTTGGTCCTCCCGCGCAGACGAGAAGTATATGAATATATATAGATTGTCTATAAGGCGGGCACCCTCCAGCAGGCTGCCCATGAGCGGTCCGGAATTCAGACCGGGCTATCGGAAAAACAAGAGGAGTAAAGAATGCGACGAACTCTTTTTTTGGTTTTATTCCTGACGGCATTGTTGGGAATAGTAGGTTTGGGGGCTGCAACAATCAATGTTCCCGGGGATCAGCCAACGATCCAGGCGGCCATTGGTGCAGCTGTCAGTGGAGACACAATAATCCTGCAAGATAATTTCGAAATTCTACCTGCGGATTATATGCATGCTGGTTATTACGCTCTGATGATTTCAAACAAATCAATCGTTCTTGATCTGAACGGGCACAATATCAGTTCAGCGGCAAATGCAACAATCTACATCTCTGCATCCGGCACGTTGACATTGAAAGACACCAGTGGAAATGGCGCCGTAGTCAATAACTCTCCAGACGAATGGAACGCTGTGGGTAACTACGGTAACTTCACAATGGAAAGCGGTAATCTGCATGCCACGTATTTTGGCCTATACAATTATTACTATTCAGCAACCATGTTTGGTACTGCAGTAATAAGCGGGGGAACCATTTATGGAGGCTATTCAGGCCTTGGCAACTGCGGTGATCTGACAGTCTCTGGAGGTTCTATCAGTGGCCAATACTACGATATAGACAACTCTGGTAAACTAACTGTTACACAAGACATCACCCTAAACACTGTGTGGCTACGCAATGGCAGTGATGCACCAGAAGTACCCGGAAAAGGAACTCTGGTTCTGGCGTCAGGAGCAGATATTCTTGGCAGCGATTCGGCTAACAGTATATACATAGAGACTGGCGCAACCATGGATGTACCTGTGGGTAATAGTCTGGGATTAGCCAATGGTGTAACCACTCAGGATTATGAGCTATTGTGGAGTCCAAGCTTGAATATGTGGCGTGCTCCTATAATAAATATCACCCAAGCTTTGAACTACAACACGATCCAAGCCGCAATCGATGCAGCAAACAGTGGCGATGTGATTCAGGTTGCCAATGGCAGCTATTCCGCCACGACCACATTGAATATCGATAAAAGCCTCTCGATCATCGGCGAATCAGAAAGCGGAGTGATCATCGATGTTACGGCCGCAACCAGTTATGGTATTCATATTTCAGCAAGCGATGTAACTCTGCAAAACTTCACAGTGCTGCCAAACCCGGACTCGAATGACCACTATTGCATCAAAGCCAATCCAGCCACATTGCCGGTAATTTACGAAAACCTGACGCTGGACCACATCACCATAAACGGATCAAGAAGGTCCGCGTTTGACGTTCACGGGTATAACGATGTTGTTTTGAGCAACCTGACCGCGACTGGCACCACAAGGGGTGTAGGTGTTGCAATATCAGGTTGCCACAACGTTGATATGTCCAATATCACGACCTCCGGAAACGCGTGGGGCGGGGTTGCAATATATGTGTCCAAGCCACAATACCTCAACAGAGGTTCCGATAATGTGAACTTTGACTTTGCCAACAGCGATGTGGCGGATGGAATCTACGCTGAAGACGAAGAAGGTCTTGTTAACACCAACATCCATATCCTGAATTATACATATGGTATAAACAACAACTACGCCACCAACCCCACAAAAAACATTGAATTTTATATCGAGGGTGCTTTGGCCGACGCGCTTTACTTGGGAGCTGGATTCAACACCAAGTACAACAATATGGCATCCTACGTTTGGGCCAATGCCGATCCCATAGAGAATTACTACGTAGGTCCCGGCATGGCTATCCAGGCCGCAATCGATGCAGCCACCCCTGGCGATGTTATCAATGTAGTCGCTGGAACTTACACTGAAGATGTTATCATAGACAAGCCTTTGACTCTCTTGGGTGCGAACGCCAATATAGCTTATGGAGCACCGGAAAGGGGTGCCGAAAGCATTATAATGCCGGCTTCAAGCGCTCAAACACCAGTTAGGTTAACCCCCACCGGGGTAGCTCCGGATAACGTGACCATCAACGGTTTCGAAATCACCGCGCCAAATTCCAATTACGCCATTTCTTGCGGTGACAAGGGGGCAAGCTATCTGAATATAGTGTATAATTATATCCACCATATTGGGACAGAACGCGGTTCAGGCAATGTGTACGCCATTGCTTATCGCTGTTCCGAACTAAACCAAACTGATATCAACATCTCGCATAACTACATCGATTATGTGCTGAACTCCACGTCAAGTGCGCAAAAAAGCTCCGCTGGTATATGGATTGGGCAAAGCCCCGCCACGGGCAGATACAACAACGTGATCGTGGAATACAATACTATCAAGCATATTGAGTCGTACAACGGATCAGTTTTTGGTACCGATGGCTTTAACTCAAGCGGAATCAATATCGGTTGTGGCTGGCGAGCAACCGGGTATTTAAATAACCCCATATTCCGTCATAACGTGATATCCGATCTCACAGGAAGCGTTGTTTACGGTATCGCGCTACAGGGAAATACTCCCGGAGCTAATATATACAGCAACACATTCGACAACATTACTGCTCTGACCACTCCGGAACATGCAGCTGCTCTGTGTGTTTTCCAGAACGCAGGTGAGTCAACGAACAACGGCACTGGCATAATTGCCCATGACAACTCGTTTACCAATGTCCACTATGGAATAGCCAACCTCACAACAAATGTTGTCAATGGAACTCAAAACTGGTGGGGAGACGCCAGTGGGCCTCTGGATGATGATTCCCTCAATCCTGATCCTGATCCGGACAATCCGAATGGACTGGGTGTGAGAGCCTCAGGTTACGTAACTTACGATCCCTGGTGGGCAGATGCTGAAATGACAGAGCTCGGATCAAACAAATATCTGGCTGGTCACACCTACACATTCACCGTCCACGCCCCTAATTCCGAGGATGGAGCAATAGCATCTATCTGGGGTTTTTACACTAACACCAATAATGCTTGGGCGAATACAACGTATGGAACAGGTGTATTTAGTAATGGATACGCCACAGTTACCTACACTGTGCCTCAGGATTATAAGAAGGATTTTTACTGGGAAGTCATAGCCTATCAATCCCCCAACAGCCAGGTAAGGTGCAAACGATGGAATACAGCCGGGCCCTGGAGCCAGTTCGACACCTATGTGCTCGATGGACAAACAATTGAAATGGAAACATACAGGTTTGACGAATTTGAAATGGACAGGGAAACGGCAAGTTTCAAGATGGTAGGAATTGGCGGAGTAATGCCGACTGACGTGGATGCCGCCACTGTCGAAGTAATCATTCCCTGGTCAGGCGACATTAACGATTACAACAATTCTGTTTATAACAACGACGCCGTGTTCTGTAAAAAGGGTTTGCTGCCAAGCTACGCCGCCAACCTTGGATATGATGTGCAAGTTGTCGCATCCAATCCAAGTTCACCGATGTTCCAGGAAATCAGGATCACAAAGCCCAGCGTTGGCTATGATGTAACCTTGTTTGGCTTTAGGATTCCGACAGGTGATGATCCGCTTGGCTACATGTGGTGGACAACCTTCTACATCGAACCGGTGCAGAATATGGTTATGAATTATGACCCTGCCACCGGTATTTGCACCGGCAGCTTCTCCGCACCTCTGGAGTATTATCAGCAGTACTTCATACAGCCTGTAGCGGAAATCTACGTAGACACAAACTTAAAATACTACTATACGCCCGGGTCCATGGACCTTATCCTCAGTGGTGGAATGATAACTCCTATCAGAAATGTGACCACTGGCGTCTATTATGAAACCATCCAGGCAGCTATCGATGCGGCTGGAGCCGGGCATGTTATCGAAGTGCAGCCCGGCACCTATGTGGAACAACTGCATGTCACTACCGAAAACCTCACCATCCGCGGGGTTGGCACTGATCCGGTGGTGATCCAGTCGCCGGATGTCCTGCCTCTGTCGTTCGCAACAGCGGCAACTAACAGGCCAATCGTGTTCGTGGAAGGTGTCAGCAACTTCACCCTCACCGATGTGACTGTGGATGGAAATCGCCTTGGCAACGCCAACAACGGATTCGAAGGAATCGCTTTCTGGAACGCTGGCGGTACCCTTGAAGATGTAAATGTGATTAACATTACGGACAATCCGTTCAGCGGCAATCAGCATGGCTATGGCATATTTGCCTACAACGATACACCCTCCGTGGACTATACGATCAATCTTAACAGGGTGCTGGTAGATGACGCACAGAAGTGCGGTCTTTACCTGAACGGACGTCCGGAAAACAAAAACCTGACAGTCAATCTGGACTATGTAACCATTAACGGCCATGGGCCAACCGGAACAATTGCCCAGAATGGTCTCATGGTCTGGAATTGTTCAGGTACGATAGACAACTGCAACGCAAGCGGCTTTTATTATACTGGAACCACTTGGACCGCCGTTGGCTTAATAGTCTCAAATTGCGAAGATATGGCGTTGACAGGGAACACAGTAACGGACTGCCTGACTGCAATATACACCATATCCAGTACTGGGGTTGACCTTGTGTCAAATCAGATCAGCGGAAACTGTGATTTTGGATTATATGAAGAACAATCGTCCGATATAGTTGCCGATGGCAACACCATCACAGGTGTTTACTGTGGTATGTTCTTCTCCCCCGGAGCCACAATTACGAATAACATTGTGAGTGGCTGTGAATTTGCAGCTTTTCTCAACCCAGGCACCGGCTACACAGTCACAGGCAATCAATTTGCAAACAACTACATTCACATTGAAGTTGATGGAGCTGAACCTGATGTAAACACCCTTGTGCCTCCTGTAAACACATATCTCCCCACATACATGATAGTTGACCAGATTATCTATGGCAACGCGGCGTTACTGTACGTTGACGTGCCTGATGAAGTGATCCCCAACAGCTTCCAACAGACCTATTCGGTGAAAGCGTCGTATATAGAAGGCCTGCGCGGATTTGAAATTACACTGAAAATTCCCAGGGCCGATTTCGTACAGCCTGTTCATACTGGATCAAACATCGATTTCGCCCTTGGTTCTGCTTACTCTGGATATGGCACTTCAATGTTGATGCCAATCATATACGACGACTCAGATCAAGATTACTACCTCTATACCATTACCGGCAGCTATCTTGGCGTTGCAGACGGCATTACCGGCGCGGACAAGGAACTGCTCACGGTGAAACTCACCAGCAACGCGGATCCCTACACCAATGTCCCAATCCCCGGTTGCAACATAATCATCGACTACGATAGCGTGATACTTAGAGATGAAACGAATGCCACCATCGTCTGTGCCGGTACCGTTGACGGATGGGTGTTGATCGACAGCGAAGCTCCCCTGGTCGTGATCGACAACATCGCCTCTTATCCCGAGCCCTATGTGGTGCAGGTGAATAGCGACGGCATCATCGAACCCGTGTTCAACCTCACCTATACCGACGATTGGGATCTGGCGACCGCCCTCTACCTGATACAGGCTGAGGATGCCACAGCTCCCGACGATCCGGGCGATTTCACCGCAGTTGTTGGCGCAGTGGACGGCACCCTGACCGATATCGACAACTGGACCCTGCCCATCGGCACACTGGCAGATGGAACTTATACCGCCTATCTGCTGGTGGTGGATGAGGCTGGTAACTACTACATCCTGGATTGGGATTTCATCATCGATACCACCGGTCCCGCCGCCGTGGTCTGGGAACCTCAGATGACTGCTGAACTGCATCCCTGCCGCACCACACCAAACGCGAACAACTCCATCGACCTGATGTGGACCAACACCGGCGACGTGGTGAAGAACCATATCTGGATCCTGAGCTATGGCGACGCCATGGGCGGAGATCCGACCAACCACTATCCGGAATATGAAAACCACCAGGAACCCGCCTCCATCACCGCTCCCGATCCCTACGGCGCGAGCCCGCAGAACGGCTGGGTGAAATACACGGTCGATCCTGTTCCCGCCACCTTCCCCTATGCCCTCACCGGCATGGAACGCGGTTATTACTACGTGACCATCTTCGCGCAGGATGCCGCCGGCAACATGAGCGAAGCCCCCGAAGCTCCCTTCTACCGCGAGTCCATTTCCTACTGGCCTGGCGACGTGGTGGTCGAAGGCCAGGTTCTGGATAACGACGTTGCCATGCTAACCGGCGCCTGGGGACGCGGCGTGGTTTCCAATCTGCCCTGGGATGACGCTTACAACGTCATCGATGTTGGACCCTCCACGGATTATATGCGCCGTTCCCGCCCCACTCCCGATAACAAGATCGACATTGAAGACCTGATGATGTTCGCCATGAACTACTACAACACGAACTATACCAATTACATCAGGAACTTCCCCGAAACCAACCCCATCGAGATCAGCCTGAACAGCCAAAGCGCCGCAGACCAACTGGTCGTGGAACTGGTTCTGGATGGCAACGCCGGCTTTGTGAAAGGCCTGAACATCCCCGTGAGCTATGGCAACGGCCTGCATCTGCTTGACGTGGCAAGCGGCGAAGTGTGGCCTGAAGGCAGCCTGCTGCTGCACACCAATGCAGATGGCAGGGTCACTGTATCCATAGCAGCCATGGGAGCCGACGCGGTCGTGGAAGGCAATGGCGTGATCGCCACCCTCACCTTCGCGGTGACCGGCGCCAACACCGACCTGGCTTTGGAACACATGACAGCCCGCACCTGTGATAACCAGGAAATCGAGATCGAAAACAATCCCACCGGCAACGTGGACAACGGAGACGTGGTGAACGTGATCCCCGCCCACAGCTATCTGGGCAGCAACTATCCCAACCCCTTCAACCCCAGCACCACCATCCAGTTTGGGATCAAGGAAGCCGGATTTGTAAAGATCAAAGTATTCAACGCCCGTGGACAGCTTATCCGCACCCTGGTAAACGACAGCAAGGCTGCCGGAACCTACCAGGCAACCTGGAACGGTTTGGACGAAAACAACCGCCCCGTGGCCTCGGGAGTTTATATCTTCCGCATGGAAACCAAGGGTAAAGTGCAGACCACCAAAGGTATCCTAATCAAATAAATGTATTAAGAGGAGTTCGCCCCCCACGGGCGGACTCCCCCCTTTTTGGGAAAAGAATGAATTCCAGATTCTGCCTGTGTTTACTGCTGCTGATGGCCTCCCTGGGCTTGAGCGCGATCTCTGTGAGCATCACACCCAATCCCAAGGTGACCCAGGCACAGCAGGACTTCACCGTGCAAGTGACTCTGGACACCCCCACCGTAATCCGCGGTTGCACCGTATGGTTCGAATACGATCCGGACAAGATTGAGTATCAGGGCGCCGAGATTGGAGAATTGCTCAGCGGATTTGACCTATACTGGTTTCTGAGTGCCCGGGAAAGCCCCACCAGGATACGGGTTCCCTGCATCATTATGGGGGCAGAGCTATATGTGACCGGGCCCGGTGACATGCTCAACCTCAATTTTACCGCCCTCGCCGGAGATTTCAGCAGCATAGACATCGTAAACATCCAACTTTACGACGTGATCGGCTATGAGATCCCGGGTGTGGAAGCCTTTGACGGAGATGTGATCATCGGCGAAGGCGCCGCCTACGGGAAGATCAAGTGCTGGCTGCAGGGGGCATACTCCGGGGGAGCCATGCTGACAACCCAGAACGCGGCCATTCCCCTCAACTCACCCTATCCCACAGCTCCCGCCTGTGTGGATTCCATTCCCGGGGATGTGGTGGACTGGATGCTGCTGGAACTGCGCTCCGTCCACATCGGCCAGCCCGTGGGAAGCTACTCGCTGTTTTTGGACAGCGGCGGCTACCTGCGCACGCCTGGAAAGCCTTATCTGATCTTGATGAATAGCTCTCCGGGGCCTTACTATCTGGTGTTGAGGCACCGTAACCACATGGCCATTATGAGCGCCACAGCCCAGACTCTGAGCAGCAGCGGAAGCCCCGCCGTGTTTGACCTGACCAATATTGCAAACATCTATGGCAATGGCGGGATGGTAGAGGTGGAGGAAGGCATCCACGCGATGGCCGCTGGAGACGCCGATGCCAACGGAAAGATCAATACGGTAGACCGCAATTCCCACTGGAGGGAGCAAACCGGCTTGAACGGCTATCTCTCAGCGGATTTCAACCTGGACGCCTATGTTTCCACGGTTGACCTCAATGATTTTTGGCGCGCCAATTCCAGCTTGCTGGGCACTACCCCGCCGCGGCGCTCCAATTTCCAGGGCACTATCGAGTTCACCCTGTCTCCCGAGGTGATAAGGGTTAATGGGGAAAGCTTTCTTTCCCTGGATATTTTGGCCAGCAGTCCTGACCCAAATCAGAGGATTGGCTCCGGGATGGTACAGTTGAACTACAACCCCGCCCTCTTCGGGGAGAATGTGAAAAGCAGCGGCAACGTGGCAGTCACGCACGGAAGCCTGATCAACGCGTTTCCCTTCCCCTATTACAATCTCATCATGAACGACAATTCCCCCAGCAGGCTGGCCATCACCTTCGAATATCTGATGCCTGCCGGACTGGGCGGATTGCTCACCTCCACACCCCAACAACTGCTGAATGTGAGGCTCAGGCTGCTGGACACCGGCTTCCCCTGCGGCTTCAGCTTTCAGCAAAACCTGATGGTCAACCAGCAGTATCTGGATGACAACCACACCCGCTTCGCTCAAGTACTGGCGACGGATACAGACAACACCCTCATCCCCTCGCAACCCGCCGGACTGTGTCTGAGCCTGCAGGGCAACAACCTGCAACTGAACTGGCAAGAAGCCAACGGCTGCACCTACTCTGTTTATTCCGCGCAAGATCCCAACGCGGAAGACTGGCAGATGGAGGCCTCCGGACTCACAGACCCCTTCTGGAGCATCCCCATCCAGTCCAACCGCATGTTTTTCCGGGTCACCGCCTCTGGCTACCCCGATACCAAATGAAGGAGGAAATAAGTGCCGCGACGCATGACAGTTAAAGCGATTTTATTAGTACTATTCGGCATTCTGATTGTGCACACCGTTTCCGCTGAGATCAGAGTCTATATCGATGAACCCAGCTACACCCTGTCCTACTTTGAGCCCGTCACTTTGGCGGTGAATGTGGAAGGCCTGACCGCGCAAGAAGCCCTGCGTGGCTTCAAGATCCATCTGGATTTTGACGAAACCTATCTGGAAATAGCGGATATCTCCGCCTTTCAGGAAGGGACTTTCCTCAGTTCCGTCGGCCCCACCCAATGGTATGCGCTCGAGGCGGACGAAGGCTACATCATCACCTGTTCCATCATGGGCTACACGCCCGGCGCGGTTGGCTCCGGCACTCTGTTCACCGTGGACCTTAAAGCCAAAGACCAATCCACCGGAACAGCCGGAACCGATGTGACGCTTTCGGACATCATTCTGCGCGATCCGCTCAACCAGAACCTGCTCTTCAGCTCCGCCGACTGCAACATCGTGATCAACCCCGGCGTGATGATCTATGTGGAGCCCGCCCAGGAATACATCTATCACTACGATCAGGTGACCCTGGCCGTCAACATCGAGGGCTCTCAGGATGTCTCTCTGCGCGGGTACCAAATCCATCTGGATTTTGATGAAGCCTATCTGGAAATAGCGGGTATCTCCGCCTTTCAGGAAGGGCCTTTCCTCAGTTCCGTCGGTTCCACCCAATGGTATGTACTCGAGGCGGATGAAGGCTACATCATCAGTTGCGCCATCCTGGGCTACACACCCGGCGCATTCGGCTCTGGAACGCTGTTTTACGTGACGCTGCAAGCCAAGGACCAATCCACCGGCCCGCAGGGAACCGACGTCACCCTCTCAGATATCGTCCTGCGTGATCCGCTCAACCACACGGTCGATTACATCTCGCAGGACGGCAACATCGTGATCGACCCCCCGCCCTATATCTACACCGGCCTCAAGGTGTTTCTGCAAGGCCCTTACGTGACCGGCAGCAGCATGACCCACATCCTGAGCGACAACGGCTACCTGCCGCTCACCTCGCCCTATGACGCCAACCTCACCCTGGACGCCTTTCCCGATGTGAACCCCCGCCATATCGTGGACTGGATCACCGTGCAACTGCGGCCCAGCCTCACCGGTGCCGAAGAACAACTGCAAAACTGCTTCCTGCTGGACGACGGCACCGTGGTGGACGTGACCGGAAACCCCGCCCTGGCTTTCGACTACAATGGCAGCTTGGAATATTACCTCATTGTGCGCCACCGCAATCACCTGGAAGTGATGTCGGCAGCGCCCATCGCTTTCACCCCCTATCCGCAGAATTACTCTCCTGCCGATCTGACCCTGTTGGACTCGATAATGGGAGGAAATGTCCACGGAGTAAGTAAGGTCGAGGCTGGAGTGCTGGCGCTCAGCTCCGGGGATGCGGATCAAAATGGAACTGTTACAAGCACTGACGCTAATTATTGGCGAACTGAATCCGGACTGCTTTACGGGTATTATACCTCCGACTTCAACCTGAACGGAATTGTCAGCACCACAGATATAAATCGCTACTGGCGCACCACCGCTGGCAAGATCTCGCAAATTCCATGATACAAAATCATAAGGAGCATAAATGAAAAGGCTTTTAAATTTACTGATCCTCCTGATCCCCATTATGCTGTTCGGGCAATTCGAACCAATAGTTGGGGATGCAGGTATCCACTACTCGTTCGCCAACCCACAAATCACCCAAGAGGGCGGCATCTCCTACTTTGAGTTTGACCTCATGGCCCAGGCCACCCCGGATGAACAAGGCAATATGACAAGGATTGGGGACGGCAACATTTGGCTTTACTTCAATACGGAAGCCTTCGGCGAGGACCTCTTTACCAACGACAATGTTACAGTAACCAATGGAACTTTGCTTGCTTCAGAAGGCTATCCGTTTCCACTTTACTGGATCGGCTTGAACGATACCGCTGATCCGCATCAAAATCCATCTTTACCCCTGCTGGCTTTAACCTTTTTATACGAATTGGACGTTCCCAATGATATATACGCCAATCAATTACCAGCAACACCGACCCAGTTGATGCATGTCAAATTTAAAATCCTGAATACCAAAAAGCAACCCTGGGTCTGCATTTGGGATGTTGAAATGCCTGGCAACTCATACTACAGCGATCACCAAACAATCTATGTCCCAGTCACAGTGAGCGAATGCCTCTATTACCAAATTCCCACGCCGGTGGAGCTCTCCTCTTTCACGGCTTCGCTGTCCGCGGAATCTTATGTCAAGCTCACCTGGGTCACCCAGTCCGAGACCAACATGACCGGCTATTACATCCTGCGCGGCACTTCTGACGATCTGAACAGCGCCCAGATGGTGAGCCCGCTGATCCCCGCCACCAATACTTCCAGCATGCAGACCTATGAATTCACCGACTCCGAGGTCTATGAAGACGGCGTCTATTATTATTGGCTGGAAGCCCGCGAAACTGCTACCAGTAGCTTCCACGGCCCTGTGTCGATCGCGTTTTCGTCCACTTCCACGACGCCGGCGACCATTCCCCTGCAGACCGCTCTCAACAAGATCTATCCCAACCCCTTCAATCCCTTTGCCTGCATCCCCTTCAGCATAGGCAAAGACGCCGGCCCCACCCCGGTGAGCATCCAGATCTACAACGCCCGCGGGCAGATCGTATATAGCGATGACCTGGGCGTAAAAAACCCCGGCAACTACAAAGATTACGTGTGGGACGGCAAGGATATGCAAGGACGCGACTGCGGCACCGGTATGTATATGGTGCGCATGATCGCAGGTAAGACCAGCTTCACCCAGAAAGTGGTGATGATCAAATAATTTACTCCATCCATCCTGACCACTAAGTAAATGCCCGGCCTGAAAACCGGGCATTTGCATTGAATCCAACCGACTCTTCTCTATCCAACTCCCTTCCCCGGACTGACTCATACTATCTCGCTTGCATTACTACAACTGGTTCTCACCATTTCACCTTTCCACGTTCTTTTCATAGCACCTATATATTATGGGGAAGGGAAAAACGCGCGGGATGGAGGGAGCGCCCTCATTTGCATCACCCTCTCCGGCGTGGGTCTTCCGGCAGTCATCCTTAACCCGGTGAGGGATGACCTAAGGATGATGGCGCCAAACGCTGTAGCAGCAAGGGCGGGCGGTATGAAGGATATTGCGGATAATTGTGATTATTATCCGTGAATGACAAGGTATGTTTACCGTGGTGACGTGGTGACGTGATGAGTAGTCTGTTGGGGGTTGTTTCGTGGGTCGGGTGCTTGTTTCTAAAAGACTGGATCCCGGGTCAAGCAGTTCACGCAGATATACGCGGATAAAAGGCGCAAATTGCCGCGGATTGGTGTTATGGGGGCGGTTTCGGGATTTGGTTCTTGTTTTTGAGCTGGACACTTGCCCTCTAATTATGTACTCTTTTAATTCGTGTTAATTTGTGTAATTCGTGTGGATGATTATTCTAAAAGACTGGATCCCGGGTCGCTGCCCGGAATGAGACAGCAATCCCGCCAAAATATCACATCAATGTCGCATTTATTCCTTGCTTTCCAGGCCGCCTCAGTTATATTATCTGTAATATGAATAAAGGACTTTGAAAAACGAAAAAAGAACTTGACACTAACCCTGTATAGTGTCGAATTGAACCATGAAGAACAAGACAAGATACTCCATCGCCGAATTGGCCTCCGCGGCAGGGATTTCCCGCCGGGCGGTGCGCTACTATGTGCAGCGCAAGATCATCGATCCACCTTGCGGCGGCGGACGGGGCAGCTATTACACGGAGCAGCATCTGCAGAGCATTTTGGCGCACCGGGCCGGCATGGCCGAAAAAGCTGAGCATCCGTCCCAGGCAAGCGCGTCTATGCCGCCTCTGGAGCGCGTGCTGCGCATTCCCCTGAAGAGCGGCGCGGTGTTGGAACTGCCCTGGGGGCACAAGATTCCCGACACGGGGGAAATCGCGGCTTTGGAGAAAATCTTGAACGATTCAGATAAGGAGTAAACCATGGAGGAAAAACAATTCTGCGGTCTGATTGGCTCAACCGGCAAAGGTGAAGCCCAAATAGCCCTGCGCGGCGTCGCCGCCAGGATCAAAGTGGTCAACAACGCCTGCCAGACAACCATCGAACAACACTACGTGAACACCGAAAGCATCCCTATCGAGGCTGTGTATAGCTTTCCCCTGCCAATGGACGCCACTGTCTGCGGATTCAAGATCACGGACGCGGAGCGGGAACTGGTAGCCCGGGTAATGGAACGGGACACCGCCTTCGACGCTTACGATCAAGCGCTGGCAAACAACCACAGCGCTTATCTCCTGGATCAGGACACACCCAACCACTTCACCTGCAGCGTGGGCAATCTTGCACCCGGGCAGGATGTGGTGGTGAGCATCACTTACGTTCAGCTTCTCCGGAGCCGGGATGGCAGCTATCGCGTCAGCCTGCCTTCCGTGATCGCGGAAGTATATACTCCCCTGGATGTCGCGCGTAAGATGGATCCTGCCGATCTGGACCGCCTCTATCCGCCCCGCGCGCTCAACAAGCTCCCTTACGGGCTCAGCCTGAAAGCGGAGATCAGCATGCAGGGCGGGGTGAAATCGGTGGATTCGCCCTCTCATCCGATCAGGGTCGAAATGGGGGAAGATATTGTCAGAATTAGCTTTTCCAGCGGGGAAGTGCAGATGGACCGCGATCTGGTGCTCAATATCGAGCCCGTCCAAGTCAGCGGAAAGCTGGCCTATTTCTGCCCTGACCCGTTTCAGGAAGGCTGGATCGGCTACGCGGAGTTCATGCCGAAGCTGCCCGAAAAAGCCCGCCAGCCCAAGAACATCATCTTTATCATCGACTGTTCCGGCTCCATGAGAGGCGACAGCATCGAATCCGCCAAAAGCGCCCTGTTGCTGCTTTTAGCCTCTCTGCGTGAGGGCGACCGCTTCAACATCATCGCCTTTGGCAGTGACTTCCACTCCCTTTTCACAAGCTTGAACAGCTACGATGACAGTAGCCTGGACAAAGCCCGCGCCTGGGTGCAGGCTTTGGACGCCGATCTGGGCGGCACCGAGATTCTCAGTCCCCTCAAACACGCCTTGGAAACCGACCCGGAAGACACCAAGAACATCATCCTGCTCACCGACGGAGAAGTGGGAAACAACAGCCAGATACAGGATTACGTGCGCAAAGCACCCAACCGTCCCCGCATCTTCACCATCGGGCTGGGACGCAACGCCGATGAGGAACTGATAAAGTCACTGCCCCGGCTCACCGGCGGCGAAAGTGAGTTCGCTTATCCCGGCGAAAGGCTGGAGCCCGTCATCGGCAGGCATCTGGCACGCATGGACAATCCCGTCGTCACCAGCCTCAGCCTGAATTGGGGCGGGCAAAGCCAACAACTGGACAGCCAGTGCATTTGCCTGATCCCCAACGAACCGCTGTATTTTATGGAGCATCTGGATAGGCAGCCGGAAGGCAAAGTAAGCCTGGTGGCAAGCCTGGCGGATGGCACTACCCTCTCTCTGGAAAGCGGGGAGTTGCAGCCCTGTCCCCAGTCCCACAGCGGCTTGCCGCAGCTCTACGCCAAACACCGGCTTCAGAACCCAGGCCGGACACCCTCCGGTTCGCGGCAAAGAATGAGATCCAGCCGTGACATTGCCACGGAAATCGCCGTCAAATACCAGATCCTGAGCGAGTTTACCAGCTTTGTGGTGAGCGATCCCCGCCGTAACGAATCCCTCAAGGGAGGCATCGAACTGCGCCGGGTGCCTGTGGTGGCCACTTTGGCATATCATGCGGAACGGATATGTGCGTGCGCCTATCCCCCCACAGAATCAGTCATGTTTTATAACACGCTATTGGATAACCAGAACTCTCTCAGTTCTAAAGAAGATGATCCTATCCTTAGCAGGCTGGTGCTTACGCAAACGGCAAACGGCTACTGGGATAAATCCCAATTACTGCACCTGGTATTGGGAAACAATAAAATAAAATCCAAAGACGTCGCCGATCGGCTCGCTCTGACAGGCAAGTTCAAACCGGCAGTCGCCAAAAGGATCGGCATCACCCTGGTTGTGGTCTATTACCTGGAATACTTCGCCATGATTTCGAGTGAGGAATATCAAACCATGCTGGATAAGGCTAAGGAGTGGCTGGCAAAAAATAAAATCCAGCCAGAACAGTACCTGGAAAAGATTTGCAGGCTGTTCATAGATTAGATATACCTCGTTCCGGGCAAACGGAGGCTACAGGCGTAGTCTCCGTTTTTTGCGCCAGGGCTGCGAGCCGCTATTTTATGCCGCTGTCGCGAGAGGCTGCTCCCACCGTCTGGAGTGCAAATCCAGGCCCCGGTATTCGTTTTGGATGGTGTCCCAAGCAAGCTGCTGGAGGAGGTTAGCCGTGGCGGCGTCGATCTGTGGGGGGAAATACCTGTTGCCCACCGGGTTGACGTTCCAGATGCGGGCCAGCATCAGGCAAGCCACCAAGTAGGTGCCATAGATGCTGGGGTGGTAGTTGTCCGCTTCATAGAGATTTGGCATGCCGGGGATGGAATCGGCGTTGTGCCACGCCACACCTGCCGGAACCACGGGGGCATCCAGCCAGGCTCCGATGTAGCGGTAGGCATCTCTGATCGGCACATACATTTCCGGGTTGTTGCGCCAGGCCCAGGTCATGTAGAAACCGGTGAGGGCGCCCGCCTGGTGGATCAGGGTGTTCAGCGAATCGGCATAGCTGTAAAAGAGCTCCGGATTCAGCATGGGGCGGCTGCTCTGCTCCTGGAGGATCACCAGGTCCCAATCTCCCGTGGCGATGGCGGTGAGGGTGTTCTGATCGTGATAGTGGTTTTCCAGGGTGTATCCGCCACTGGTTCTGGCATCCACCACCACATTCCATTCGGGGTGCGCCATGTCGATCAAGGCTTGCAAGTGAGTATCCACCCCGTCATTGAAGTAGGTGTGGCTGTTTCCCACCAGGAGGACGCGGCGGCTGTCCTCATAGGGAAGCCCCCATCCCACAACCACTTCCAGGCCTCCGGGAACAAACTGCAGGGTGATGTGCACCGTGGTGGTCTGAGAGGGGGAGACCAGTCCGCTGCCCTGGCCGGTGGCGATCAGGGTGAGGCCGTCAAAGACCTGCACGTCGATGGCGTAAACGCCCGGCTCCAAGTCCTGCAAAGTCCCCTCAGCCATATTGCCGGTGATGGCGAGGTCCATGCTCTGGCTGTAAGTCCCTTTGACGACAGTGACTGCCACCCTCGAGACGTTGAAATTGAGCTGTGCCGCCGGGCTGAGGTCCATGCGGATCGGCAGCTCGCCCGTCTGCTCGGGAAGCGTGGAAACCGAGTTGCAGCCTGCCAAAAACAGGGCTGCCAGTAAGCTGAAAATGACTAATCTTGGCATTTTGGCTCCTTGAATGAACGGATTGGTTATCCATCATGTTTTCAAAGCAATCTGTCAAGAAAAATCCGATTCCCCACCCGGCAAGATACTTGACAGAAATGGACATTTATTTATAAATGCAATCATGCGTACAGGATTTTTCCCCAGCGGAACCTGACACAATCAGTTACAGAATGGAGCGGAAGCATGACAGACATAGAACTCTCAATAGTCACCCAGGCAGACCCGGAGGCGATCCTGGCCCTGTATCGCCACGCGGGATGGTGGCAGACCGATGACAATCCGGAGTATCTGAGGACGGTGGAAAAGATAATCGCGAACTCCCACAGCTTCGCGGTCGCCACCCACGGCTCCAGGATCATCGGCATGGGCAGGGCAATCAGCGACAGGGTGAGCGACGCCTACATCCAGGATGTGACGGTGCACAGCGACTACCGCGGCCGGGGCATCGGCAAGGCCATCGTGCGCAAACTGCTCGAACGCCTGCGCGGGGACGGAATGCAGTGGATAGGCCTGATCAGCGAACCGGGCTACGACAGGTTTTACGAAGGGCTGGGCTTTGCCCGGATGGAGGGATACACGCCGTTCCTGTTGAAGCAGGACTAAGCGCGCGACACCGTATGCTAAAGCTCGAGCCTCTTACCACTGCCCAGATTCCCCTCCTGCGCGAGTTCCTCAGCCGCTATCCGCGCCAATCCTGCGACTACAACATCTGCAACCTCCTAAGCTGGGGCAAAATCTACAACAACCAATACACGCTCTGGGAAGGCCATCTGGTGCTGGTCAATCCGCAATACTCCTATCTGCTCTACCCGGTGGGACCGGGCTTGGGCGCGGACAAGACGAGGGAACTTTTTGACCTCTACCGCGAGGACGCTCCGGAGGCGAAACTGCTGATCATCCCGGAAAACTGGCAGGAAAGCTGCCCGGGCCTGGACAGGCACTTTGAGATCAACGACGACAGAGACTGGTATGACTACGTCTATGCGACGGAGAAAATGGTGAACCTGAGAGGCAAGAAGCTGACCAAGAAGAAAAACCTGATCTCCCAGTTCCGGCGTGCCAATCCGAACTATCATGTGCTACCGATAAGCAAGGAAAAACACGAGGTGATCGAGCGCTTCACCGAGAAATGGCGCCGCGAGAGGCACGTTGAAGGCAGCTATCTGGACACCGAGATGAAAGCCATCCAAAACACCCTTGAGATGTGGGACGAACTGCCCGTGGAGGGAATAATCGTCTGCCTGGACCAAAGGATCGCCGCCTATTCCATCTTCAGCCCGCAGACGCAGGACATGGTGACGGTACACTTCGAGAAGTTTGATCCCGACAAAAAGGGCAGCGCCCAGCTAATCTATTGGGAAACCGCCCGCTATCTGCAATCCCGCTACAAATGGATAAACCGCGAGCAGGACATCGGCCTCGAGGGTTTGAGGCAAGCCAAGACCAGCTATGCGCCGGACTTTATGGTCAAGTTCCTCGTGGGAATAGCAAAGTAAGCAGCCACCCGAATCCCACGCATCCCGTCAGGGAAAGCAGGAAGGCAGCTATCCGCTTGGGGCGCGGATTGTAAAAAAGCTGCAAACCCACCGGCAGCAGATCGTGGGCCTGCCAGCGGACGGTGTATTTTTTCAGCTCCGGATGGGGTTTGATACGGTTCAGCCTCCTGAGATAGGAAATATGCTTCTGATGGTAATTCCGGCTGGCAATGCCGCCATTCAGGTCGTAGTAGCTGAAACCCCGGTAATCGAACTCACCCAGCCTGGCCAGCAAGCCCGCGTATCCCGCTTCAAACAGCCTGTGAGCCTCTTCCTGCCCGGTGATTTTATATGTGTCCCAAAGGCAAAGCAGGATCGCCAACATCCCGTTGAGCACAAAGGGTTGCCCCTCACCGGGATACTCCTGAAACCAGAGGGAGCCATCCGGCAAGCGCCTCGTCAGGCTGCTTCCGGGCGCGAGGGTGCGCATCGCCATGACGCTGTTTTGCAGCCAGTCGTCCTGGGCGGTCAGTTCATAGCGCCGGGCAAAGGCAAGCATGCTTCTGGCCTGGGCCAGGGCGCTGCACCAGGGCGCGCGCAGCCCCAGCCTGGGCAGGTCGAAGCGATAGGGAAGCCACAGCCTGCCCTCTTCCACCTCGGAGTGTTCCAGCAGCCAATCGGTGAGCTTCAGAAAGCTTGCGCGCCTGGCGGGATCCTTCCTGCGCTGGTAGTCGCGATTGGCCTGTGCCGCCACAAAGAGGGGATTGTATTGCAAGCCCAGATCCCGGTAAAGCTGGATGGGAATGCCCCGCTCATCGAATCTGCGGGTCTGGTTCAGGGGCCTGCCGGACAGCAGCGCGACCGCCCTTTCCCCCCAAGCCTGCATTTTGGGCTCGGCAACCTGCCAGATGAGAGCGTGGGCGACGACTGCCCAGAGGCGCGGATCGCTCAGCATCCATCCCTCCGGAAAGCCCTCGGAAGCAGGCTCAGCAAGAACATAACAAACTCCAGCACCACAACGCTCGCCCCCGTGGGCAGGTTCAGCAACCAGGAAAGGGCGAAGCCGCCAAAGGATGCCAGCAGCGAAAAGACAACGCAGAAAACCAGGGCCCTGTCCAAACGGTCAACCAGATTGAACGCCGCCGCCGCGGGCAGGATCAGTTGGGCGCTCACCAGGATGATGCCCGCCGCCCGCACGTTGATCACGATGTTCACCGCCAGCAGGATCATGAACAGGCGGTTGACCAAGCCGGCATGCAGGCGGTAAAACCTTGCCAGTTCTGGATTGTAGGAATAGTAAAAGAGTTCTTTGTAGAATCCCAGGATAAAGATCAGGTTCAGCACGGCCGCCGCGCCCAGCAGCCACAGATCGGTGGAATTGGCAAGCAGCACGTTGCCAAACAGATAACTGGCCAGATCGAAGGTGTAGCCCTTGTTGAGCGAGATCAGGATGATGCCGATGGCCATGGAAACGCTCAGGAAGATGGTGATGGCGTTGGCCTCCTCCAGCCTCTGGCGGCGCGAGAGCCAACTGATTGCCAGGCTCACCCCCACCACAACCAGCATGGCGGTGAACTGCATATTCCAGCCTGCCAGAATCGCCAGCGCGATGCCCGCAAAGGCGATGTGGGAAAGCGCTTCGCCCATGTAGGAAATCCGCCGCAGGGTCACAAAGGGCGAAAAAAGCGCCAGCGAGAGCGAGGAGAGCGAGGCAGCCGCCAGAGCGCGGATCAGAAAGGAATATTCCAGCATCAGTAGTCCTTGTCGATCAGTTTCACCGCTTCGCCGAAGGTTTTGCGGATGATCTCGGCGTTCACCAGTTCGGTCTTGCTGTGGCAGTGCAGTTTTCGGTTGAGGCAGATCAGCGAGCTGCAGTGTTCGGAAAGCGTGTGCAGGTCGTGGGAGATGGTGATGATGGTCTTGCCTGCCTTGTTCAGATCGTGCAGCAAAGCGAAGAAGCTCTGCACCCCGGGACGGTCAACCGAGGCTTCAGGCTCGTCCAGGATCAGATAGTTGCTGCGCGAGACCAGCGCCCGCGCCAGCAGCACCCTCTGCAACTGCCCCCCGGAAAGGCTTCCCAGGCGTTTGGACGCCAGCTCCGCCGTGCTGGTGGTTTCCAGGGCTGCCAGGGCGCGCTCCCGCTGGGATTTTGTGAATCTGCCTCCCAAGGGCAGTTCCGCCGCCAATCCCATCAGCACGATGTCCAGCGCGGAAGCCGGAAAACCGCGGTCAAACTCTTCCCTTTGAGGCAGATAGCCCATCGGGTTGTGCCGCAGCCAGTCCAGATGCGCCTCACCATCGATGTGGATGGTGCCGCTCTGCACGGGCAGCAAACCCAGGATCAGCCTGATCAGGGTGGACTTTCCCGCCCCGTTGGGGCCGATTATGGCCACAAACTCCCCCCGCGTGATCTGTAAGTCTATGTCTTCCAGAATCAGGCTGTTGCCGAAGCGATGGCTGAGCCCCCGCACCTCGATCATCATATCCCCCTCATATCAATCCTTACCTTTTGCTTGGGACAACCTTAGGTCAACCTTATAATTTATAAGGAATACCTAAGGATGTCTCCTCCCGGGGTTAAGGACGCGAAGTAGGGCCGAATGGGAAGGCAGGCGGAAAAAGGCGGAAACATCATTCCCAACCCAGCTTTAACCCCTCCCAGTTGTTGAGGATAACGTCCATGATGCTCTTGGGTTTGAAGCTGTGCCCCAGCGGATCCAGTTGCACGATGGAGAGGTCGAACTCACTGGCCAGGGCGCGCGCCGCTTTGTCGCTCATCTGGACTTCGGTGTAAACGGCTTTGAGATTGTGGCTCTTGACCAGCGAGCCGATGCGAGCCAGCTCCCGGGGAGTGGGTTCCTTGCCAGGGGAGCTTTGCACGGTGCCCAGATCCTCGATGTCGTAATCCTTGAGCAGATAGTGGAAGCTGTCGTGCCAGGTGACCACCGGAGTGCGGGTGAAAGTGCTCCGTTCGCTCTGCATGCGCTGATGCAGGGCGGCGAGGTCGGAGATCAGGCGTCCCGTGTTTTCGCTGATGGTGGTTTTCAGGTGGGGAAAACGCGTCTGCAACTGATCGGAGAGGATCAGGGTGATGTGGGTCAGCAGCCGGGGCGAGAGCCAGATATGCGGATTGGTATCATCGGCGGGAATGACGTGCTGCCGCCGGAGCTGATCCTCGATCTTCACATGCCTGTCGCCCAAGGCGTCAAGCCTGCCCCAGATTGGTTTCCAGGCCAAAGCCGTTGGATACTGCGAGGGCCGCCCCGTTCAAGGCACGCAGCCCGGCGGGCTTGGGGCTGAAGGTATGGGGCGAGCTGTTGGGCGGAATGAGGGTGACCACGTTCAGGCTGTCGCCGGTCAGTTGCCTCACCAGTAATTCATAGGGATAGATCGAGACCACCACGGTCTCCCGCTCGTTCCGGGGCGAGCCGGAACAGGCCAGGAGAGCCAGTAGCGCCAGCGATCCCAACAGTAGCGGCAAGATTCTGCGCATGGGCTTACTCCAGTTCACGCAGCAGTTGGGTCAGCAAACGCACTCCCACCCCGGTGGCCCCGTAGGTGTTGATGCCGCTTTCCCTGTCCTTGTGCGCGGTTCCGGCGATATCGATGTGCAGCCAGGGTTTCTTGTCCACAAACTCGCGGATGAACAGACCGGCAGTGATCGCTCCAGCCAGAGGCCCGCCGCTGTTTTTGAGGTCGGCGATGTCGCTTTTGATCAGATCCAGATATTCTTCATGGGAGGGCAGTTGCCAGATCAGTTCTCCGGTGAAGTCGGCCGCGTGTTTCGCCTTGTTCAGCAAGGCGTCGTTGTTGCTCATCACCATCGAAATCTGATTGCCCAAAGCTCCCACGGCGGCTCCGGTGAGGGTGGCGATGTCGATGACCTTGGAGACGCGTTCCTTGCTGACCGCGTAATGGATGGCGTCCACCAGGGTCAGGCGGCCTTCGGCGTCGGTGTTGTTGACCTCGATGGTCTTGCCAGCCATGCTGCGGATCACGTCTCCGGCGTGGTAGGCGTGGCCGGAGACCATGTTTTCACAGGCGGCGATCACGCCAAAGACGTTTACCTTCAGCTTGAGGGTGGAAATGGCCACAAAGGTGCCCAGCACGGCCGCGGCTCCCGCCATGTCTGTTTTCATGTTCACCATGCCCTGGGGGCTTTTGAGGCAGTATCCACCGCTGTCGTAGGTGAGCCCTTTGCCGATCAGGCCGATGCTTTTGCTGCGGGAATCGGGATTGCCGTGGTAGGACATCAGGATCAGGCGCGGTTCGGCGGCGGAACCCCTGGCTACGGCAAGGAAGGCGTCCATCTTGATGCGTCTCAGCTTGTCCGGGCCAAAGACATCGATGGAAAAACCGTGTTTCAGAGCCAGCTTGCGGGCTGTCTCCGCCAGTGTATCGGGATTGACCACGTTGGCAGGTTCGTTCACCAGATCGCGGGCCAGATTGGTGGCGTCGGCAAAGATGCGGCCTTCAAGGATGCCGCGGTTGATGTGGCGGGTGGTCTTGAGCTCCATCACCAGATGCACCGCTTCCAGGCCGCAGGTTTCGGCGTCCGCCTGGTATTTGTTGAATTTATACTCGGCCAGCAGGGCGGATTCCGCCAGAATGTGGCCAAACTGCACATCTCCCAGGGGATTGGCAAAGGCGGGGAAGAGATACACTTCCCTGCCATTCAGCTTCATCACCGCGCGCAGGGCGTTGGCAAACAGGGTTCTCAGTTTCGCGCCGTTCAACTCCTTGGCGTTGCCCACTCCGCAGAGCACCACGTTGTTGCAGTGCTTGGGCAGCACGATGGGAAAGCTGCGGATTCTGTTGAACTCAAATTTGAATTCGTTTTGTTTAAGATAGAGCTGGATCGCCTGTCTGATATTCTCCGGCAGGTATTCGACACTGTCCAGGTCGCCTTTTTCGTCTATCATCACGATCACGCTTTCCATGTGTTCGGTAAGCTTGCGTAACAAGTCGATTTTCATCGTTTCTCCTCGTTTATATCTTAACTTATTTAAAAATCTTCACTTAAGCTCAGGTAATAGGTGGGCTTTGAGGTTTTGGAAAGATCGGTCTGCCAGGCGATGTCGAAGCGCAAAACCACATAGCCCAGGTTGAGTCGCGGCCCGAAGCCATAGCCCAGTTTGAGGTCATCCAGCCTGCCGTCCTCCGTGGTGGCGTTGAAGTCTGAGAAATTGTCGAACACCGTGCCCAGGTCGGCAAAGAGGCTGCCGCGGATGTTGGGGATGTTGAGCGGGATCGGGAAGGCGAGGTTGATGTATTCAAAAAAGGGAAAGCGAAGTTCGGCGCTCAGCAGGGCCTTTTTGTAGCCGCTGAGGTTATCCCGGTAAGCCCGCACCCCATAGTAGCCGCTGAGGTTGAAGCGCTGGGGCTCCTTTCCCGTACTCACTCCGGCAATAGCGCGCAAAGCGATGGCATAGCGCCGGCTGAACAGGGTGTAGCTGCGCAGATCGATGTAGTTGGTGAAGTATTCCACCCTTCCGTCGGCGAGGGTGGCGCTCACGTTATACAGGCTCCTCCAACCCACAAGCGGCCCGGTGGAGCCATAGAGGGCGTTGTCGTGCACCAGCGAAAGACCGGGAGTGTAAACAAGATCCTGGCTGAGGCTCACCTCGTCGCTCAGCTCGTAACCCTCCACATAGGGCGCCCAGGACAGGTATTGCCCGCGCTGATAGAGCATGTGGTCAAACTCCAGCCGGGTGAAGCGCGTGAAAGGATAGCGCAGCAGCATGTAGAGGCCGCTCTTGCGTTCCCGGTAGCGCAACAAATTGTTGGGGAGGTAATTCTCGTCCAGATAGTAGGCGTCGTCCACGAGGTTGTAGATTCCGACCCCGTAGTCCATCCTGTGCTTCAAATACATATAGGTGAGCAGCAGGTTCGATTCCTCCAGCTTGCCCGCCACGCCGACGTTCGCGCCGATGCCGTGGTTGCCCATGATGTCGCTGAGGCCAAGCTCCACATAGCCGATTGTTCCCACGGCGGAGGAGTAGGCCAGGCCACCCCAGATGCTGTCCAAAGAGAAGCGGGGCTTGTATCCGCCTATTGTGGGAGGATTGTCTTTGCTGGTGGGGCGGTCGTCATAGCTGTAATCCCGGGTGAGAAACAGGGAATCCTCGCGGGTAAGCTCAAAGGGGCGGTATTCCCCGCTGAGGGGGAAGCGTTCGTCATACTGGCGGGCGGGGTTGATCCTGGGCAAAGGAGCGGGTTTGCGCTTGCCAAAGTAGTCCAGTTGCCCCAAATCCACCCCTGCCATGAGGTCGGGAGAGGGGACGGAAAGCTGTTGCGCGGTGCTGTCGCTCCAGGCCAGGTTTTTCAGGGGATCGTGGGCAAAGTAGATGTTCCACGCCTTGTCGAAATAGTTGGAAACCAGCAAATAGCGGTTATCAGGGGAGATATCCGCCGCAAAGACCCCCGCCAGCACGTCGGTCACCTTCGCCTGGGCGGAGCTTTGCAGATCCAGGGCGTGGAGATTGTTGACCTTGTCCTCATAGGTGAGGTAGAGCAGCTTGCCGCCGCTGCCGTCAAACATGGGCCAGCTACAGTCCCTGATCCTGAAAGTCAACTGTTCAGGCTCTCCGCCGTCCAGATCCAGGCTGTAGATATTGGCGACCACATTGGCAAAGAAGCCCTTGCGCTGGGATTCCGGGTTGAGGCTGCGCTCCGAGGAAAAGACGATCGTCTGCCCATCGGGGGAAAACCTGGGCTGGGCGTCGTTGAAATAGTCATCCGTCAACTGCCTGGTCTGCCCGGTGTCCAGGTCATGGAGATAGATGTCGCAGCGCATTTCCCGCTGTCCGGCAAAGACCAGTCTCTTTCCATCGGGAGCCACATCCAGTTCATAGATCGCGTCAAACTCAGGCAGTTTGACCGTCTGCACGATCTTTCCCCTGTCCACGTCCAGGATGTGTATCTGGTCGCCCCAGGAGGTCTTGGCGGAAAAAGCCACCCGCCTGCCATCGGGAAACCAGCTCAGGTTGGAGCGGAAGTAATAGAATTCCTCGGCTTTGCCGGTGGCCTCCCCGGTGAATATCTTCTTTGCCCTGTCCATTTCATGGATGCCAGCCATCCACACGCTGTATCTCGCCCCGGCGGTGGAAAAATAGACGTAGCGGTCTCCCTTGGGGGAAAAGCGGGGCATGAAGTTGAAATAGGAGCCATCCTTGTCGGAGCGGGTGCGCTGCTCCATCGCTTCCTGGGGCACTCCATGGTCGTTGACGCGGGGATAGAAGTCCCGTTTCAACTGAAAGCGCCAGCGGGATTCCAGGCTCTCGAAATCGATGCCAAAGACTTTCTTGGTTGCCGCGTCCATATTGTGTGAGGAGTGGATGGTGAAATAGTATTCCGACACCTTTTCCCGGCCATAGGTTTTGGCGATATAGGCCAGGAAGCTCTCCCCCAGCCGGTAGGCAAAATAGCCGTCCGAACTGCCCAGTGGCACCAGGTAGTCGTTGACCACCATATCCAGGATGAACATGTTGTTATAGTCGTTTTCGCCGCCAATGGAGAGGAACTCCGGCAAGCCTTCCGAAAACCAGAAGGGAAAGGAAACCGGCCGGAGGGACAGATAGGAGTTGATCATGCCTTTGTCCAAAGCGTTGGCGTAGGCATGGGTGAGCTCGTGGGCGATCAGGTCTTCCAGGTTGCGGTAGCTGCCGTCGAAAGGGATCACCACCCGGTTACGCAGGCTCTCGGTGAACCCTCCCACGCCTTCCGTGAGGAGGGGATAGATGATATTGGTGCTCTGAAACTGGCTCTTGCTGCGGTAAAAGATGATCGGGATGCGGGACGAGATGGGATATTTGAGGTCAGCCCGCAGGTTGTAGTAGGTCTCTTCCGCGAGCAACGCCGCCAGGCGGCCGAAGTCGTTCTCGCCCCGGGGAAAGTAAACATCGAAGTGCATGGTCTGGAGGGTTGACCACGCCTCGGGTGTGGTGTTGACCTTGTTCTGGCCAAAGTTGTAAGCATGGCACAAAGCGGAAATCAACAGGAAAAGCAGGGCGAGTCTTAGTTTCATCGGCATCCTTAAAAGAGACTGAATTTCACATATTTCTTGGGATGGGCGCGGATATCCAGCACCAGCGAGTCGAGATTGGCCACCGAGCGCAACAGCTTGTGATACAGGGCTTCATCGTTCAGCAGCAGTCCCGCGCTGCCTTGTCCGCTATTCAGCGCCTTGACGGTTTGGGAAAGGTTGGCGGAAAGCGCTTTGAGGCTGTCCAGGGTGCCGCTCACGTTTTCCAGGGCTTGGGGAGAGCGCTGCAGCACCGTGTTGATCTGCTCCTCGTTGGCTTTGGCGACACGGGTTATCTGCTCCGAGAGCGAATCTATCTTTTGCAGGGTGGCCGCCAGCCGCGCTTTGGCATCCTGGGAAAGCTCCTCCACTGACCTGGCCGCGCTGCCCGCATCGTCAAGCAGAGAGGAGGACTTCGCAATCAATCCATTCTCCCGCCTCAGCTCCGATAGCACCGCGTTGAACTCTCCCAGAGTGGCGTTCGCCTTGCCCAGCAGGGCCATCACTCCGGTGGGGTCTTCGCCGCGTTGGGTTTTGCCCAGATCGAGCAGCCCCGGACCCTCGCCCTGGGCGATGTTGAGCACCGTTCCGCCCATCAGGCTGCTGTCCGAGATGTAAAAGACCGCGCCCTCTTTGAGGCCGAGCCCCCGGTTGACGCGCGCCGTCACCAGGATGTCGTCCCCGCGGGCCGCGATGCTCTTTATGCGCCCCACTTCCATGCCCCGGAACATGGCCTTGTCGCCCACTTCCAGCCCCATGACGTCGGTGAAGCCCACCTGCAGGTCCTGCTGCGAACGGATCGAGATGCGCTTGCTCAGCCACAGATAGCCGAACACAGCTATTAACAGCATGATAACCGTGAACAGCCCAACCTTGAGCTGGGTCTGATAGAGCTTGGGATAAAACTTTGCCATCGCGCGTCCTCAGGTCTTTAGCTGTTTCTTCTCCGCGGCGGGAAAGAGGATGTTGTTCAGGATCAGCCTGTAGCCGGGAGAATTCTTATGGAGTTCCAGGATGGTTTCCGGGTCGCCAACCTTGTGCTGGTAATCCTCGGGATCGTGGCCTCCGTAAAAGGTGAAAGTGCCCTTGCCGATGTTGCCGTGGATATACTTGACCTCATTCTGCCCCGGCACTTCTGCCAGGATGATCACGCTCTTTTTCACCTTGTCCTTAAAGAACGAGGTCGTCTGCCCCAAAAAGCCGTTGATAACGTTCGTATGGCACTGGGTGAGCATGGTGGGCACGGGGTCGTATTTGGCGGAAAAGTCGAAGAGCTGAAAATAGTCCGCCTCCGCTCCCCTCAGGCGGGAGTAGTCGCTGGCGTCGATGTCGGAAAATTCGTATTCGTAGGGATTGGTCTTGAGGGTGAAGTTCTCGAACGCGAAGCAGCGCTCATAGTTGAGCTTGCTTTTATATTGGGGATCGATGCCGTCGCCGTCGATGAGGGCGTCCACGATATCCACCCCCCGCGCCGCCAGGGCGATGTCGAAGGTGTCCGTGCCGGCGCACATGGCAAAGAGGAAGCCGCCATTCATCACAAACTCCTCTATCTTCTGCGCCACGGTATGCTTGAGCTGCCACACCTTGGCATAGCCGTGTTTGGCGGCCATCGCCTCGTTGGTGCGCACATCGTTCTGATACCAGGGCATGTGCCTGTAGGAGCCATAAAACTTGCCATACTGCCCGGTGAAATCCTCGTGGTGCAGATGCAGCCAGTCATAATCGCCCAGTTTGCCTTCCAGCACCTCGTCATCCCACACGCGGTCGTAATCCACCTGGGCGTATTCCAGGGCGAGGGTCACGGCGTCATCCCAGGGCAGGGAGTTGGGCGGGATATAGATGCCGATCTTGGGCTCTTTTTCCAGCACCACGGCTTCCATATTGGCGTCCTGGATCTCCAGCATGATGGCTGCCACCTGGGAGGACGACACCTGCTCGAAGCGCACCCCACGGATGTTGCACAGCGCGGAAATCTCCGGCGCGTCCGGGATCAGGAAGCTGCCGCCCCGGTAGTTGAGCAGCCACTTTATCACATGCTGCTCTTTGAGCGCTTCAAAAGCGATTCCATAGGCCTTGAGGTGGTTGCTCTGCGTCAGATCCATGGGGATCAGAATCTCAGCCCGCAACCCGGCGCTCAGCAGCAAGGCCAGCAGCAGCGTCAGGAGCGTGATTCGGGGCAGTCGGTGCTTATGTATCGTGGTCGGCATTCCTTTGAGTTTTTTCATTCCGTCAAATTTACTTTGGGGGTAACCAAAAGCCTGAAAACTATGTATATATGTCAAGGATTTTCTTTTCCGATGGAGGGAATTTCCGGCTGTCAACGCCATCCCAAAATCGCAAGTTTCTCTCGTTTGGGCAAATGGGAATCACGCTTTCCGAGGCAGGTCTTTTTGCCTGCGCCCGCGCTTGTCCGGCCGCCGCCCGGGATTTTGTCCTTGACATAAAAATGCGCCATTTTAAGTCTGGCAGCGTCATCGAGTGAGCAAATCTAAACCTTTGGCAGGATTGCTCGCCGTCAGGGTATATCCGGAAACAGATATGCCTTCCAGTGTGAAAAGGTGACACGCAAGCAAACCTTCATTTTTCCTGCGACTGGCGCAGTGTGTCTCCCTTTCCAAGCTGAAAATACTAAAAATAAATAAAGGAGTTGAAGATGTTTTTCACTGTTGCTACACCTGAAAATGAACCGATCAAATCTTACGCACCCGGAACCAAAGAAAGAGACGCCTTGAAAGCGAAGCTGAATGAACTCGGCAGCCAGTTCATCGAAATTCCCGCGATTATCGACGGCAAGGAAGTGTTCAGCGGCAACACCGCCGACTGCATCGAACCCCACAACCACAAGCACGCCATCGGCAAATACCACAAATGCGGCGAAAAGGAGATCAACCTCGCCATCCAGGCGGCTGTGAAGGCAAGCAGGGATTGGGAGCAGATGTCTTTCTACCATCGCTCGGCCATCTTCCTGAGAGCCGCCGAACTGCTTTCCACCAAATACCGCTATCTGTTGAACGCCGCCACCATGCTGGGGCAAAGCAAAAACGCCTTCCAGGCCGAAATCGACTCCGCCTGCGAACTGATTGACTTCTGGCGTTTCAACCCCTATTACGCGCAAAAGATTTACGAACAGCAGCCCCTCATCTCCCCCAAGGGAGAATGGAACTTCTCGGAATACCGCGCTTTGGAAGGCTTTGTATTTGCCATCACGCCCTTCAACTTCACCTCCATCGCCGGCAACCTTCCCACAGCCCCGGCGCTGATGGGCAACACGGTGGTCTGGAAACCTTCCGGAACCGCGGTTTACAGCGGCTACTTCATCATGAAGATATTGATGGAAGCAGGCTTGCCCGCTGGCGTCATCAACTTTGTCCCCGGCTCGGGAGCGCAGATGGGAGACCTGATCACCGATTCCCCCTACCTCGCCGGCATCCATTTCACGGGAAGCACCCAGGTGTTCAACCATATCTGGAAGCGCACCGCCAACAACATCCACCTCTACAAATCCTATCCCAGAATCGTGGGCGAGACCGGAGGCAAGGACTTCATCTTCGCGCACGCTTCCGCGGACATCAAGACCCTGGCGGTGGCATCCCTGCGCGGAGCCTTCGAGTTCCAGGGGCAGAAGTGCAGCGCCGCGTCCCGCCTCTACATCCCAGATAGCCTCTACGGCAAATGGTTCGAGGAAATCAGCGCCATGCTCGCGACGGTCAAGATGGGCGAAGTCCAGGACTTCTCGAATTTCGTCAACGCCGTGATCGACAAAAGCAGCTTCACAAAGATAAAGGAATACATCGACAAAGCCCGCAACGCGTCTGACGCCGAGATCGTTTGGGGCGGAAAGTGCGATGACAGCAAGGGCTACTTCATCGAGCCGACCATCATCAAGACCACCAATCCCAAGTTTGTCACCATGCAGGAAGAGATCTTCGGGCCGGTGCTGACGGTCTATGCCTACCCCGAAAAGGAGTTCACCGAGACCCTCGACCTCTGCGACAAAACCTCTCCCTATGGCCTCACCGGCTCCATTTTCGCGCAGGACAGAACCGCGATCTCCGTCGCCTCCGAACTGCTGAAACATAGCGCGGGCAACTTCTACATCAACGACAAACCCACCGGCGCCGTGGTCGGCCAGCAACCTTTCGGCGGAGCCAGGTCTTCCGGCACCAACGACAAGGCGGGATCGGCCATCAACCTCTACCGCTGGGTTTCGGCAAGGTCGATCAAAGAAACCTTCGTTCCCGCCGACGACTACCGCTATCCCTTTATGGGCTAAACATAAACCACATAACCGGAGACGGGATGATTCATTCGTCCCGTCTCTTCGTTTTGGCATTATTCAGGCATCCCCTGTCGCCGCAGCCTGACAGCGGTGAGAAAATATGCTGTTTTCCTAATGCCTTCTGCCCCGTGCAGTTAGAAACAGGCAGCCAGACCCTTGCCAATTATTGCGCCCGCCTGAAACAACTGCCGCTCCCATTTGACGGGGTGGGCTAAGTCTATATTTTCCGTAGGTCAACCTTATAATTTATAAGGATGACCTAAGGATGGTGGCAGCAAATGCAGGAGCAGCAAGGGTGGGCGCTATGAAGGATTATGCAGATTATTGCCGTTGTTTTTAGTGAATGTTATACTATATTGTTTGCGTTCTTTTCTATGATGGTAAAAATGATTATAGAACGCGGATGACAGGAGCTTTGAAGGTGGAAAGGTGTAAAGGTGAAATGGTGGAAAGATTCCCCTGAAACAAGTCCACCAAGCTACATACTGTGTCATCCCGGGAAGTCGGGGCCCCCTCTGGGGTGGCTTACCCGGGATCCAGTCTTTTGAAGCCACCGTAAAGTGGTATAAAGGCGGTTCGGCGACCGCCTGTACTGTTGCGGCGCTTGCCATAGCGCCGTTTGGGATAGCCGTCCAGCCCCGAAACAGCGTCACCAAACTACATACCGTGTCATCCCGGGCAAGCGCACGCTTGACCCGGGATCCAGTCTTTTGAGGCCACATCACAGCACACAGCCCCGAAACAAAACACACCAGACTA
>MTKY01051893.1_pt1 | contig 54942 bp, 49 predicted proteins | sample 1042731 | NCBI WGS metagenome assembly MTKY01 (sample SAMN06212206, study PRJNA360538) | anaerobic digester metagenome | biome: Wastewater treatment plant; material: sludge; isolation source: anaerobic digester fed with sludge from wastewater treatment plant | place: Denmark: WWTP Soeholt ...
AGTGCCAGTCGCCTTAACGCTTCCGAGCGTTATGGCCTGGCACGCATGCTAGGGGAATTACATGGAAGAAGGGGGTAGCGGGATGAGAACGACCATCAGCGAAGAGCTCAAGATGCTCGCGGGCATGGCCAGGGACTTCGCGGCGAAGGAGCTGGTTGACGAACGGGAGGAACACGACAGGTTCCCCTTCGCGCCGCTCTTCGAGGACGTCCTGGGGAAGGCGGTGGAGGTGGGCTTCTTCGCGGTGATGCTCCCCGAGGAAGCGGGGGGCTCCGCGGAGCCGGTGACCGCCCTCTGCGTGGTGCTCGACGAGGTATGCCAGGCGGACGCGAGCCTGGGGGCGACCATATTCACCAACGCGCTGGCCCAGGAAGTGATCGGGCAGGCGGGGGGGACGGACAAGGTGGTGATGATCGCCTGCGAGGACGGCTCCTTCCGCCAGGGCCTCATCGCTTTCCCCTCCTACAACGACCCGGGCGAAGTCGACCACTGCGCCAGGGCGGCGCGCGCGCGCGGCGGCTACGAGCTCTCCGGCGGGGTAGAATACGTGGTCCTCGGCGGGCTGGTGAAGCGCGCTCTCCTTCCGGCCAAGGTCGAGGGGACGGAGGGATATTCCTGGTTCCTGGTGGACCTCGATGCAGACGGGATCGATGCCAGCGAGCCCGTGCTCAGCCTGGGCATGCACGCCTGTCCGGCGGTGGACCTCTCGCTCAGCGCCGTACCGGGCGCGCTCGTGGGGGAAGAGGGCAGGGGCGGCGAGTACTTCGAGGCCGCGGTGGACCGCCTCTCGGCAGCAGCGGCGGCCATGGCCGCGGGGGTGATGAAAGGTTCCTTCGCCGAGGCCTTGGAATACAGCAGGCAGAGGGAGCAGGGCGGCAGGCTCATCGTGGACTGGTCCGGCCTGAGGGTCATGCTAGCGGACATGGCCCTGAAGGCCAAGGTCGCCGACATGCTGGTGGAGAAGGCCGCCTTCGCCGCGGACCGCGGGGAACTGGGCTGGCAGCTGGCGTCGCGTGCGGCCGCCCTCATGGTCGGCGAGATGGCCACGGTAGCGACCACCGACGGCATTCAGGCGCTGGGCGGCTACGGCTACATGAAGGACTACGGCCAGGAGAAGAGATTCCGCGACGCCAAGCAGATACAGTCGCTCATGGGCATCACCCACATGCGCCGGCTCCAGTTCATGCAGCGGGTAATGGACGGGGAAGCGGCGTGGTGAGGATAAGGGGGTAAAAAAGATGTTCGAAGGGATGACTTCATCGACCCTGCTGGAGAAGCACCCCAGGCTCGAGGACGTGATGTGCAGCCTGGACAGCGTGGGCAAGATGCCCAGGGGGGTGAGCGCTGAGATAAGGCAGGCCGTGGCCCTGGCCCGCCGCTTCAACGAGACCGTGGCGCGGCCTTATGCCCTGGAGCTGGACCGCGAGATGCACGAGGACCCCGCCTTCATCCCCTGGGACCTGGTGAAGGAGATAAACAGGTGGGGCTTCTATACCGCCTGGATCCCCAAGATATTCGGGGGCAAGGGCTGGAACCTGGGATCCCTCATCCCCGTAGTCGAGGAGTTCTGCTCGGAGTGCGCCGGGATCGGCAACCTCATGGGGGTGGAGTACTTCGGCATGTCCGTCCTCTTCGCCGGCTGGAACACGCGCATCACCGACAAGATATGCCGTGACGTGGTGGAGGGCGAGAGGAGCGGCGAGCCGTGCCTCATAGCGGGCCTGGTCACCGAGCCGGGGGCGGGAACCGACGCCGAGGAGACGGAATTGCTCCACAAGGCGCAGGTGAGATGCCTGGCGCGCAAGGTGGACGGGGGTTACGTGGTCAACGGCACCAAGGTCTTCATCTCCAACGGCCACGTCTCCACCTGGCACATCTCCACCGCCTTCGAGGACCTCAGCCGGCCGGCGGAGAGCATGATGTGCTTCGCGGTGAGAAGGGACGCCAAGGGATTCAACTTCGGGCGCATGGAGAAGAAGATGGGACAGAAGGGCTGCCCCGCCAGCGAGATCATATTCGAGGACTGCTTCGTCCCCGACGAGGACGTCATCATCAACGGGGAGCAGATAAGGAAGCTCAGGCACTCCCCCAAAGAGACGGCGCAGCAGGTCATCGACTTCGTGGTGACCCTCACGCGTCCCGGAGTGGGGGCCATGGGCGCCGGCGTGGCACGCGGCGCCTTCCAGGAGGCGCTGGCCTTCGCGCGCGAGACGGAGGTGGGCGGCAAGCCCCTCATCAACCAGGAGTGGGCGCAGTGCCTGCTGGCTGAGATGTACGCGAACGCGGCCCTGGCGCGCCTCACCTACATGGAATGCAACCATGTCACCGGTCTCTACGGCATGGCCTGGATGCTCAACTGGAAGCCTCTCTACTACTACATGAAGGCCATGCCCCCCTCCGTGCTGGACCGCGTCATGCCCTTCGCCAACAGGCTCCAGGCGACCCAGCAGGCCTTCCGCAAGCTGATCATGGACTGGCAGAAGGACGAGGACGCCAGGCGCGCCTCGGGGTGGGCCTCCCTGTCCAAGTTCGCCGCCACCGACCTGGGCATCAAGAACTGCCATCTCGCGGTGGAGTTCATGGGCGAGGCGGGGATAAGGCATGACCATCGCGCGGAGAAGTTCCTGCGCGACTCCAAGCTGCTGCAGATATACGAGGGCACCAACCAGCTCAACCGGCTGAACCTCTTCAAGTGCCTGGTGGCCCCGGCCGCCCCCGAGGCGCAGGTGTTCGAGGAATAGGAAAGGGGGAACCATGACCGACGTTATGGAAGTGGAGGAGAATGCGAAGGCGTCGCCCGCGGCGGTCGACATGTACGAGTGGCGCGAGGGCATGCCCTGGAATCCGGTGGAGAGGGTCATCCTGGAGCGCCGCAGCGTGCGCAAATACAAGGACAAGCAGGTGCCCGAGAGACTGGTACGCCGCATCCTGGAGGCGGGCAGGTTCGCCCCCACGGCCGGCAACTCCCAGTCCTGGAAGTTCGTGGTCGTGCGCGACCGCGACATGATCGACGCCATGCAGAAGTACGTGCAGCTGCGCTGCAAGGTCTTCAAGTTCTTCCTCAACTGGCAGAAGAGCCCCCTGGGCAAGCTGGCGTGGTTCTACACCCAGCTGTCCGCGCGCGTTATGCCCAATCTACTGCACCCAATCCCCTTCGGCGCCATCTCCCTCATCGCCGAGGGCAAGCTCAAGCTCTTCCACGACGCCCCCACCGTCATCCTCGTCCTCGTGGACAGGCGAGGGGCGGCAAAGCCGCTGGTAGACGTGGGCATATGCGGCCAGAACATGGTCCTCGCCGCCCACAGCCTCGGGCTGGGCACCTGCTGGGTGGGTTTCGTGGAGGTTTTCAAGTTCGGCACCAGGTGGAAGAAAAAGCTGGGCGTCGGATGGCCCTATGAGCTGATCGAGGGCATCGCCCTCGGTTACCCGGTGGGCAATCCCGACGGCATGATCGAGCGCGAGCTGCAGGAGATCGAATGGTGGGAGGACGGCCGCAAGAGGACCGTGTTCTAGGGGGAGGTAACGAGATGGCATATATCAGTTTCAGGGAAAGGATGATAATCCCGACATACGACAACCCGGAGCACGGCACATCCGGGCGTGTGGTCATAGACCATGAAAAGTGCAACGGCTGCGGGAACTGCGTCATCATCTGTCCGGGCGCCTGCCTCTACGTGGCGGGGGTGGGCAAGGACAAGAAGGCCTACATGATCGACGCGCCCTTCCCGGACTGCATGTCATGCAACGACTGCTCGGCCATGTGCAAGCGGGGCGCCATCAAGGTAAGTGTCACCTACGGCTATGACTATTTCTATAAGATATTGCACCGGGGGGAACTGGCACCACCAAGAAACTTCTGATTTCCAGGGGTCAGCCCTCCATTCTCCACATCGAGGGTCAGGCCTCCACGGAATGGTACTCGGCGTGCCCTCAAGGGTGCTGCCTACCGCCTTTACGCGGCGGCATTGACTGCGCTCCCTTCTCTACCATAGCGCGGGCGGTGAAACGGCGTGGAAAATGGAGGGCTGACACCTCACATCTTAGGGTGCATGTCCGCGCGGTCCCGGTTGGCCTGCCACCATTCGTATAGGCGGGGGTAGTAGTCCTGGATGCGCGGGCAGGTTATGCTGGTTCCCTCGAGCATCTCCAGGGTGTTGCTGGCATCGAATATGCCCACGTGGTTCACGTAAGTCATGGAGTCCGGCGGGATGTTCAGGAGCCGGAAAATCCCGCCCAGCCTGTTCGCCATGAGATCGACTAAGCGTGTGGGTACGGTGATCGACGGTTTTCTGCCCGCCGTCAGCTCGTAGATAACGTCGAAGATCTCTCGCGCGGTGGGCGGGTCCGGGTCCACGACGTGGAAGCACCGGCCCACGGCGGCGGGATTGCGGGTGATGGCGGTAACGGCGTCCACCATGTAGTCGACGGGGATGAAGTTCGGCCGGGCCTTGCCTTCACCGAGGTAAACGGGCGGCACCTTGAACCTGCCGAGGAGGGTCAAAACGCCGAAGGTCAGGTAGATGTTGTCGAACTTGTCGGTTTCGCCGGTCTTGGAGTCTCCCATCACCCCGGCCGGCCTGATGATGATAGCCGGCAGGCCTTCCCGCATAGCCCGGCGCACCTCTACCTCCCCCCAGAACTTGGTCATGAAGTAATTGTTTATGAGCTCCTGGCCAGCGTCCAGCTCGTCCTCCAGGATGAGCCCCTCCCTCTCGGCGTGCACGACCACCGAGCTGAAATGGACCAGGCAGCGGAGGTCGGCGCATGCCTTGCAGAAATCGACGATATGGCGGACGCCCCAGTAATTGACCCTGCGGGCCACGCCCTCCGGGACATTGAGGTCGAAGGCGCCCGCGAGGTGCCAGACCTCGGTGGCCCAGGAGGTGAGCGATTCGTAACTCTCATCGGACAGGCCCAGTCGGGGATCGGTGACGTCGCCCACGACGGCGCGCAGGCTCCCCCTCTCGGCCTTGCCCTCCCTCTCCAGCTCCGCGATGTCCTCCGCGGCCCGCCCCAGGAATTTCTCCTGAACGAGGAAGATAAACTCCACTTCAGGGTCGTCGGCGAGGATGCTCCGCACCTGCCAGCGTCCGATGAAACCGGGGTAGCCGGTGAAAAATATCTTCCTGGTCGCCATGGTTGACGCTCCCTTTCTTTACTCGCGCTGCGGCTGCCGGTCGGAACCGGCAAGAATACCGTTACTAGCTTAACAGGAGCAAGCCGAATGCAGAAGACGGGGATGTTCGTTCCGGCACCGTCTTCCGCCTTCAGCTTGGCCAACAACGCCGGGGTGGCGGTGGGAGGAGAACTGGTGAACATCCCCATCGATGCCATCGAGTGGATAACCGGCGTAAATCTCCTGGGGGAGATCTACGGCACCCGGCTTTTCCTGCCGCAGATGATCGAGAGGGGCGAGGGGCACGTGGTGAACGTAGGCTCCCTCTCGAGCCTGGCCATCCTTCCCTTTCATATAGCCTATGCCACCACCAAGTTCGGGCTGGCCGGTTTCTCGGAAGCGTTGTGGTCGGAGTGCCGGCGCCACGGCATCGGGGTGACCCTGGTATGCCCCGGCGCGGTCAGCACCAACATCGCCGAGGGCACTCGCGCTTTCCCCAGCGACGAGAGGCAGGAAAAGGTAACGGAGAAGTTCGAGCGCATGCTGGAGGACAAGGGGATGGACCCGGAGGAGGCGGGGCGCATGGTCCTGGAGGCCATAGCCGGGGACAAGTTCCTCCTCATCCTGGGGAGAGAGGCCTATCTCCTCTATTACCTGCACCGACTCGTCCCCGGGGTCATGCGGAGGGTGGTGGCTTTCCTTACCCGCTATGCCACCGGAGATTGAGCGGCCGCCGGAGCCGGGGCCAGGTCGGTAAGGCCCCCGCGCCCGCCGCCCACCCGACGGCCCTGATGCCACCGCCTGCATTCATCCGATTGACACAGGGAGCCCATGCGTCCATAGTTGGAGCATATGCCTGCATGGTCACGGGGAAGGACGAGCAGGACATAACGGAAGTCAGGGCTTGCGCGCTCCGCGTGAAACCGGCTGACCGGGAGAGGATAAAGGGAAGAACGCTGAGCGACGCGAGAAGGATAGCGAAAAACATAGCGCTGATCACCGGGGGCGGGGTCTTTCGGGCCGTCCTCATGCCCCTCTTCACCATTTTCATCGCCAGGGAACTCGGCACCCAGGGGTTCGGGGCGTTCTCTTTCGCCCTCTCCCTGGCATCCATCCTGGTCATCGTGGGCGAGATGGGCCTGCCTAAGATGGTGGTGAGGGAACTCACCAATCACAGGGAGGACGTGGCCAAGTATATCGGAGACCTCTCGGTTCTGCGCCTCATCGCGGGCGTCGCGAGCATGGGCATCGTGGCCATGATCCTGGCTCTCACCCCCCGGGCTCCGGATACGCGCATACCTCTATTCCTTATCGGGTTGAGCCTCCTGGTCTTCACCGGCCTCAGGCGCTTTTTCGACGCTATCTTCCAGGCCTTCGAGGTGATGAAATACCAGGCACTGGTGGACATGGTCGATATCCTGCTGACCTTCGGCGTGGGCACGGCCCTTCTCTTCAGCGGTTACGGTCTCATGGGGATCGCCTTCGCCATGATGGTGGGAGCCACCATCTCCATGGCCATGGACTTCATCATCCTCACCCGCAAACTGGGGAAACCGGTTTTCACCTTCGACCTGGCTTTCTGGAAGCGCATGGCACTGGGCGCCCTGCCCTTCGGGATCATAGGCGTGCTGACCTTTCTCTTCGGGTACTCCAACACCGTGCTGCTCTCTATCTTCAAGGGCGACGAACAGGCCGGGCTCTTCAGCTCCGCCTACCGGGTGATCTGGATGCTGGCGATCATCCCGGCGACCTGCATGACGGCCGTGTTCCCCTTCCTTGCCAGGATCGGGAGATCCTCGGACAACAGGCAAAAGGACGCCATAAGGTTGGTGGTGAAGTACCTGGCCTGCCTGAGCCTCCCCTTCTCGGGGCTGCTGGCGATCTACGCGCCCCAGATCATCTCCGCGGTCTACGGCAAGTCCTACAGCAGCGCCGGCACGGCGCTGTGGATACTCGCCGCCATCCCCCTCTTCAGCTTCGCTTATATCCCGCTGATCGATCTCATGAACTCCCAGTACAAGCAGAGGTTCTCGGTCATAGCCATCCTGCTCTGCGCGGGCATAAACACCGCGTTGTGCCTCTTGCTCGCCCCCCTGCTGGGGATGGTGGGAGCGGCCGTAAGCACCCTGGTCGCCGAGGCGTGCCTCTTCGGGATCACCATCTTCTTCTCGTGGAAACACATGCGGCTGCACCCGCGTATCTTCAATCTCTGGAAACCCCTGGTCGCCTCGCTCACCGCCGCCCTCGGCATGCTGCCGCTGCGCAACGTCCTGCCACTGCCCATGATGTTGATAGCGTTCTTCCTCGTCTACCTGGCCGCGCTGCTCCTGTTGCGCACCTTCGACATGGAGGACAGGAAGCTCCTCGGCTCGCTCCTGCCCGCGAAGTCCGGCCCCGGCGGATCGAACGGTTGACGAAGTCCGCCGCCACGTTCCTGCGCGGAAATCACCTGTCCATGGAGGAGGCACGGTCGAGGCGGAAGCGGCTTTCAAAGCCGTGGAGCCCGGGCGACGGGCGCCATATCGTCAGTTTGGATCGACTCATTAAGCGCGTATCCCATGGCGCAAATCTGATATAATATCGCTACCTCTCGGTAACCAGAGAAGGAAATCATCGGCCATGGCTTGTTGCAACAGGCCGGAAGAAAAGCGGAAAGCGAGGTAGATCAGACATGGCAGAGATCAAGGAAGCGGTCCTGGTTGACGGAGTGAGGACTCCCAACTTCAGGGCACACCCCGAGAAGGGATGGGCGAGGAACCTGCGGCCCGACGAGCTTCTGACCTACGTCTACAAAGCCCTGTTCGAGCGCAACCCCCAGGTGAAGCCGGAGGAAATCGAGGCGGTGTTCTGCGGAACGGCCAACCAGACCGGGATGCAGAACGACATCGCGCGCCTGGGCTGGCTGGCGTCCGGCCTGCCGGACAGCGTCCCCACCAACGGCGTGAACCAGCAGTGCCCCTCCGGGATGTCCTGCATCGAGCACGCCTGCCGCGCCATCATGGCCGGCGAGGGGGACATCTTCATCGCCTCCGGGGCCGAGGACATGATGAACGTGCCCATGGCCATGGGCATGGACTTTCCCCCACGCATAGCCGAGTACTACGACCCCGCCGGGTTGCCCATGGGGCCGACGGCGGAGAAGATCGCGGACCTCTACAACATCTCGCGCGCCGACGCCGAGCTCATGGCCTACCACAGCCACCTCAAGGCCGCCGCGGCCAGGGATGCGGGCAAGTTCGCGAACGAGATCGTGCCGGTGAAAGGGCTGGACGACGCCGGGAACGAGTGGATGGTGGATAAGGACCAGTGGATCCGCGACAATCCAAGCCTGGAGCAGATGGCGTCCATGAAGCCGGCCTTCAGGCCGGACGGAAAGGTGACCGCGGCCATCAGCTCGCCGCTGACTACCGGCGCCTGCGCCGCCCTCTTCATGAGCCGCGAGAAAGCGGACGAACTGGGACTCTCCTATCACCTCAGGTACGGCGGAGGCGTGATGGCGGGATGCGATCCGACGGTCATGGGCTACGGTCCCGTCCCGGCGACGAAAAAGCTGCTGGAGCGCAAGGGCCTCACCGTGGACGATATCGACGTCTGGGAGCTCAACGAGGCCTTCGGCACCCAGTCCCTTGCGGTCATCCGCGAGCTGGGCATCGGAGAGAACGCCCCCTTCGACAACATAAACGTCTGGGGAGGCGCGCTCGCCCTGGGGCATCCCCTGGGAGAGTCCGGCTGCCGCATCGTCATCACCCTGAGCAACATCATGAAGACCGATTTCGCGGACGCCAAGCGCGGCATCGCCACCCTCTGCGGCGGTTTCGGCAACGGCAACGCCACCCTGTGGGAGAGGGTATAGTATATAGTCAGCCCGATGAGCGGGGGGCGGGGACTCCCGCCCCCCTTTTGCGCCCGGAACACGTGCTTACGGCGCGAGCGCGCCGTAAGCGTTCCTCGCGTCTCCTGGTGCAGGGCCGGCGCGCATTGCCTGATATATCCCGTTACGGACGTGCGCGCACGGATCGCATCCATTTTCTGTGAGACTACTCGCCTCGTGGACGCGCCACAAGGATAAAGCTTGAAAGTAGGCGAAGGGTGGTTATATTAAAGGCGTGGCAAGCTCGAATGGAAGGGGCGCCTTGAAGAGGATACTGATAATCGAGGACGAGAGGCCGCTTGCCGAGGCGGTGGGGTTCAGCCTCGAGAAGGAAGGCTACGAAGTCGAGATAGCCCTGGACGGCGAGGCTGGCTGGGAGATGTACGAAAGGGGCCCTTACGACCTCGTCCTTCTCGACCTCATGCTCCCCGGCGTTGACGGCATGGAGATATGCCGCCGCATAAGGCAGGGACGCGCTACGCCGGTGATCATGCTCACCGCCAAGGACTCCGACGTCGACAAGATCCTCGGCCTGGAGATGGGCGCGGACGATTACGTCACCAAGCCCTTCAACATGCGCGAGCTGCTGGCGCGCATACGTGCCGTGCTGCGGAGGACCGACAGGGCACCCGCGGAGCGGTCGGAGGGACGCCTGGAGGTGGGCGGCATCGTCCTGGACGAGGAGAGGCACGAGGTCGTGGTGGACGGTGAAGTGGTGGTCATGCCCCTCATGGAATACCGCCTCCTGGAACTTTTCATGCGCTATCCCGGCAAGGCCCTGGCCCGCGAGTACCTGTTGAACAAGGCTTGGGAGGGTGATTTCTACGGCCAGACCAAGACCCTCGACGTGCACATCCGGCGCCTGAGGGAGAAGATAGAGAAAGACCCGGCCAACCCCACACGCATCGTCACCGTACGCGGGGTCGGCTATCGCTTCGAGCCGGGCGGACAGTCTCGATGAAGAGCCTCAAGCGCATCCTCATCTTCAGGTATTCGCTCATAATCGCGGCCGTTCTCATTGCGGTCTCACTCCTGGTCATCATACCCATTCGCTCTTACACTATTGGCACGGAGCAGGACAACCTCGAAGAGCAGGCGGAACTTTTTGGCCGCGACTTCCAGCGCTTCTTCACCGGACAGATGACATCGCACGAGATCGACGGGGAAATGGAGATGCTGGCTGGGAACCTGCCGGTGCGGTTGACATTGATAGACACGCAGGGGACGGTGCTCGGCGACTCGGATTTCCCCGCCGAGGAGATGGAGGACCATGCCGGGCGCCCCGAGGTCGCGGCCGCCCTCGCGGGAAGGGTCGATTCCGCCCGGCGCGAATCGCGCACCCTCGGCAAGGCGTTCATCTATGCCGCCGCCCCCGTCACGGTGGACGGTGAGGTAGTCGGCATAGCCCGCGTAGCGCTCGAGGAGGAGGACGTCACGCCCGTGGTCCTGCAGGTATGGTGGATCTTTCTCGCCGCCTTCGGGGTGCTGCTAGTGGTTGTAGTCACGGTGAGCATATGGACGAGCAAGACCGTGGGCACGGACCTCGACGGCATGAGGGAAGCGGCCTCAGGACTGGCAGGGGGAGACCTGGGACGCAGGGTGGCGGAGCCGGACATAGAGGAGTTCTCGGACCTGGCGCGGGGCATTAACACCATGGCCGAGGAGGTGCGCCGCATGGTGGAGGAGGCGGTGCAGGAAAGCGGCAAGCTGGAGGCGGTCCTCAACAACATCTCGGCCGGGGTGATGGTCACCGATTCCGAGAGCAGGATCGTGCTCCTCAATCCGGCCGCGGAGAGCATCCTCGGCGTAGAGAGTGACAAAGCCACCGGGAGGCGTACCATCGAGGTCTTCTCCAGCCGCGAGCTAGACCGGACCGTCTCGCGCGCGGTGGCCGGAGAAAGCGTGGACGACGAGATCGAGCTGATATATCCGCGGCGCATGTCGCTCCACCTGAAGTCGGATCCCGTTATCGGCGTCGAAGGCCGGGTGGTGGCCACGGTCAGTGCCATCGAGGATATAACCGCGCTGAAGAGCCTTAACCAGATAAGGCAGGATTTCGTGGCCAACGTATCCCACGAGCTGCGGACGCCGGTCGCCACCATACGCGCCCTCACTGAATCGCTGCTGGGCGGCGCCATGGAGGAGAGAGAACGTGCACAACGCTTCCTGGCGGGCCTGGACCATGAGACGGGCCGCCTCTCCCAGCTCATAGAGGACCTTCTCGCCCTGAGCAGGTTGGAGGCCAGGGAGTCGGCGCTGCAGCCGGAGGCATTCAGCCTCGCGGAGCTACTGCGGGAGTGCCTGGATTCCAAGGCCAAACTGGCGGAGGATTACGGGGTGCGCCTGGACCTCGAACTGGAGGAGGGGGACGTAACCATAACGGGCGACCGCCGCCTCCTCGGGACCGCTTTGAACAACCTCGTAGACAACGCGGTCAAGTACAACCGCAAGGGGGGCCGGGTCGTCGTCGCGGCATACCCCGGCCGGGCGGGAGAAGGCGTGGTCGCCGAGGTGAAAGACGACGGCATCGGCATCCCCCGCGACGAGCTTCCCCGTGTCTTCGAGAGGTTTTACCGCGTCGACAAGGCGCGCTCCCGCGAGACCGGCGGCACGGGCCTGGGCCTCTCCATCGTCAAGCACATCGTCGAGCTCCATGGCGGCACGGTGACGGTGAGCAGCGAGGAGGGGGAAGGCTCCACCTTTTCCATGAACCTGCCGAAGGCTTGAGGCCCCGCGGTTGACCCGCATTTCCGGTTTGTTCCCGGCAGGCTTCAACGCCGCACTTTCCGCCAGCATGCGCTGCTTCGCGCCTCCTCCGTCCGGCTCCGGATTAACCTGGATTTAACCGTCATTTTGCCGGGAATTTAACCTGATTACACCCGTTTTTAATCCACCGCGTCTTTAATGGGCAGTGGAATGAGTAAAAGCGATGAGACGAGAGGATGCCGAGGCGTATTTTCGGACCAAGTAAGCGTATCAGGGTATGGGAAAAGCATCGAAAAAGGAGGAAGGGAATGACGAAGAAGAGACTGGGACTGATCACGGCGGTCTCGCTGGCGGTGGCCTTGATGTTGGTGTTCGCCGCCGCGGGCTGCGGTGAGAGCGACAACGGAACAGCGCAGCCGGAGGAGCCGAAGCTCTCCGGGACGCTGAACCTCTCGGGTTCCACCACCGTGCTCCCTCTCGCCCAGGAGGCGGCGGACATGTTCATGGACGAGAACCCGAGCGTGACCGTAAACGTGCAGGGCGGCGGCTCCAGCGTGGGTATCTCCAACGTGGCCGAGAGCGTGGTGGACATCGGGAACGCCTCGCGCGGGCTCAAGGACGAGGAGAAGAGCCTGGGGCTGGTGGACCACGAGATAGCGCTGGACGTCATCGTGGTCATCGTGCACTCCGATGTGCCCCTGGAAGGCCTCACCGCCGACCAGGTCTTCGACATCTTCACCGGCAAGGTAACCAACTGGAAGGATGTCGGCGGCCCCGACCAGGCCATAAACGTGGTCGTGCGCGACGAAGCCTCGGGGACCCGGGAGATGTTCGACGAGAAGGCGTTGAGGAAAGAGGCGCCCATGGCGGGGGCCATCGAATGCAACAGCAACGGCATCGTGAGGCAGACCGTGTCCTCCACGCCGTTCTCCGTCGGGTATATCTCCCTCGGTTACCTGGACAGTTCGGTAAAGGCTCTGAAATACGATGGTGTCGAAGGCAGCAAGGTGACGGCGGTCGATAAAAGCTATCCCCTCTCCCGTTACCTGCACATGTTCACCAGGGGAGAGGCCACGGGCCTGGCCGGGGCTTTCCTCGATCTCGTGCTCTCGGACGGATTCCAGAACGATGTCGTATCCCAAGAGTACATCCCGATGACGGAGATCTAGGCGGATGAGGAATGAGCGGGATGCGTTGCTGACGAAGGGCAAGGGGGGCCGGCTTTGCAGGGCGTGATCGACAGGGAGTGGATCGTCAGGAAGACGCTCTTCACCCTGGCCATGATGACGGTGCTGGGGATAATCCTCATCATCTTCTTCGTGGCCAGGGAGGCGATACCAGCCTTCACCGGGGCCGGCCCCGCCAACCTGTTCAGCGCGACCTGGAACCCGAAGAGCGGCCAGTACGGCATGCTCATCTTTTTGACTGGCACTCTGGCGACCACCGTCGGGGGGCTCCTCCTGGGCACCCCCCTTGCCATCGGCTCGGCATTGTTCCTGACCCAGATGGCCCCCCGGCGGGTTCGGTCGATAGCGACGAGGGGCGTCGAGCTTCTGGCCGGCGTCCCTTCCATCGTCCTCGGCTGGCTGGGTTTCACGATCATGGTGCCGTGGATAAGGTCGGCCACGGGCAGCACAGGCACCGGACTGCTCGCTGCCTCTATCATCCTGGCCATTATGGTCCTCCCGACCATAACCGCTATCGCCAAGGACGCCCTGGAGGCGGTGCCGGAGTCCCACAAACAGGCGGCGCTGGCCATGGGAGCGACGAGGTGGCAGATGATCCGCCGCGTCCTTCTCCCGGCGGCGAAGCCGGGCCTGCTGGTGGCGGTCATCCTCGGCATGGGCAGGGCCATCGGGGAGACCATGGCCGTGGCCCTGGTCATCGGCCCCGCCACCGCTTTCCCGACGAGCCTCACAACCCCCACGCACACCATGACCACGAAGATACTCATCGAGATGGGCGAATCGACGGGATTACAGCGTTCCTCCCTCTTCGCCATGGGGCTGGTGCTGTTGCTCATGGCCATGTTGCTCATCCTGCTGGTGAGGCTGGTGACGCACCGGAAGGAAGTGGTAAGGTGACCACCGACCTGGAGTCCGAGGTGAAGACGCAAGAGACGCAGCCGCGCGTGGACTTGGCCGGGGACGTCTGCGAAATCAGGGACGAACGCATCGAGGGGATAATCCAGGCCAATATCACCAGGAGCGAGAGGAGGGCGCAACTCCTCGACCGCACGGCCACGGCGACCGTGTGGACGCTCGCCCTCATCGGCCTGGGCATACTCGCCTTCATCATTTTCGTCATCCTCTACCGGGGCATCGCGGCGGCGCTGGCACCGGGCTTCGTCTTCGGCAAGCCCCAGGCCATGAAGGAGGGCGGGGGCATCTGGCCCATGGTCGTATCCTCGTTCTACCTGGCCCTCCTGACCATCGCCATCGTGGTCCCGCTGGGTGTAGGCGCTGCCGTGTACATGACCGAGTTCGCGAAGGAAGGAAGGATAACCAGGCTGGTGCGCTTCGGGGCGGATTCTCTCTCCACCGTGCCCTCGGTGGTTTTCGGGATATTCGGCATGGTGCTCTTCGTCATCTACTTCGGTCTCGGATATTCGCTGCTGGCAGGGGCCCTCACCCTTGCCCTGCTCAACATGCCCACGGTGATGCGCACCACCGAGGAGGCCACCCTGGCGGTGCCCCGCTCCTATCGCGAGGCCGCCATGGGCCTGGGAGCAAACCGCTGGGAGACGGCGAAGAAGATCGTCCTTCCCAGCGCCATGCCGGGTATAACCACGGGCATCGTCCTGACCATGGGAAGGATCGTGGGGGAGAGCGCCGCGGTCATCTATACCGTGGGCATATTCGTGCGCAAGGCCCCGACCTCGCCCCTGCAGCCCGCGGCCCCCATGGCCGCCCACATATGGCATACCTACACGGAGGGCGCCCTGGTCTCCGACTGGATGCGCGTAGCCAACGGGGAGGCCGCCTTCCTCCTGCTCGTGGTGCTGGCGTTGAACCTGGCCGCGAGGATGATCGCCCGCACGTATCGGAAGAGACTGGGAATGGTGAATTGATATGCCGGAAAACGGATACAAGTTCGAGCTCAGGGACGTGGACCTCTACTACGGGGACTTCAAGGTGCTGGAGGACGTGAACCTGGATATAAGGAAGTGCTGCATCACGGCCATCATCGGCCCCTCGGGGTGCGGCAAGTCCTCGGCCCTGCGCTGCCTCAACCGCATGAACGATCTCATAGACGGCAGCCGGGTGGAGGGACGCGTGACCCTGGAGGGAGAGGAGATCTACGGCCGCAACTTCAGCGTGGTGGGGCTGCGCAAGAGGGTGGGCATGGTCTTCCAGAAGCCGAACCCTTTCCCCAAGACCATCTATGACAACGTGGCCTTCGGGCCGAGGCTCTATGGAATACGGGACCGCGAGGTCCTGGACGGCATCGTGGAGGAGAGCCTGAAGAGCGCCGCCCTGTTCGAGGAGGTGAAAGACAAGCTGCGCACCTCCGCCCTGGCCCTCTCCGGCGGGCAGCAGCAGCGCTTGTGCATCGCTCGCGTGCTGGCGGTGCAGCCGGAGGTCATCCTGCTGGACGAGCCGTGCTCCGCCCTCGACCCCATCGCGACCCAGAGAATCGAGGACCTGCTGTCGGAGCTGAAGTCCCGCTACACCATCGTCATCGTCACCCACAATATGCAGCAGGCGGCCCGCCTTAGTGACTACACGGCCTTCTTCATGATCGAGGCGCAGGGAGACCCGGGCAGGATAGTGGAATACGGCGACACCAACACCATCTTCACCAAGCCCGCGGACGAACGGACGGAGCATTACATAACCGGCAGGTTCGGCTGATGAAAGGACAGGCGGGGATAATGCGTACTCCAGTATGCATGGCAAGCAAGACCTGGCCCCACGTTTCCGGGTACGCGCTGCTTGCAGGTGCGATTGCCTGGATATGGATATCCGCCCCCGGGTAGCGGCTTCTGTCGCCGGCTCCGGCCTTTCACACCTGCGGAGCAGAAAGCAAGACGCGGGAACGGAACTTGCTCCATGGCGTGAAAAAGCCAGTCAGGCGAGCGGCCGGAAGGGTTGCAGAACGGGCCGGATTAACTGACGGGCGTTTACCTTCCGTTAACCTTTTCTTAAACAAGCTGTAAGCCAGGGTTGATTTAATATTATCGACATCCCGCCTCTCGCAGGCGGCCGTGTCGAGCCGATGCGGATAACAACGAGGGAAAGGCGCCTTTTCTTTTGAGAAGAGAAGCATTCGCTCGCGCATGCGTCGCGGCATGCGTTCTCGTCCTCCTCCTCTTCCTCTCCCTGTCTTCCTCCGGCTGCAGCGTATGGGGTACGGACGTGGTGAGGGTTTCGGGCTCCACCACCCTGCTTCCCCTGGCGCAGGAGGGCGCGGACCGGTACATGGACTTACACGGCGACAAGACGGTGCTGGTGCAGGGGGGAGGATCGAGCGTGGGTATCGCCCAGGTCAAGGAGGGCATCGTGGACATCGCCATCAGCTCGCGCGACCTTAAGCCCGAGGAGGAAGACGACAGGCTGGCGGATCGACCCGTCGCCCTGGACGTCATCGTCGTCGTGACGCATCCCGGCGTACCGATGGACGATCTCACCCGCCAGCAGGTCAAGGACATCTTCACCGGAAAGGTCACCAAATGGAGCGAACTGGGCGGGCCCGACAGGAACATCCTGGTGGTGGTCAGGGACCGGGCGTCGGGCACGCGGGAGATGTTCGACAAGGAGGCCCTGGATGACGAGGACGTGGTCGGCTCCGCCATCGAGAGCAACAGCAACGGTATCGTGAGGGAGACCGTCGCCGCCACGCCCAATTCCATCGGCTACGTCTCCATAGGCTACGTGAACTCCTCCATCAAGCCCCTGAGCTACGACGGGGTTGTGGCGACCAACGAGAACGTCCTGGACGGCAGCTACAAGCTCTCCCGCTACCTCCACCTGCTTACGTGCGGACCGCCGACCGAGACCACCTCGCAGTTCATCTCGTTCCTCCTCTCGGAGGAGTTCCAGCTGGGCGTAGTGGCCCAGGAGTACATCCCGGTCATCGGGCTGAAAGACGAGTGAGGGGCGGAAATGGCGCGCGAGAAACCCGTCAGGATGCTCCTGATGACGTGCGCCTCCCTCTCCTTCCTGGCCATCCTGCTCATCTTTCTCTTCATCTTCAAGGAGAGCATCCCCGCCATCACCAGGATCGGCATCCCCAACCTCTTCTCCGCGGCATGGAACCCGGATAAGGGCCAGTTCGGGATGCTGGCCTTCCTGGTGGGGACGCTGCTCAGCACCGCGGGCGGGCTGCTCATCGGCGCTCCCCTGGGCATCGGCACCGCGGTTTTCCTGGATCAGGTGGCCCCCGCCAGGATGGGGAACCTGATACGCAGGGGAGTGGAGCTGCTGGCGGGCATACCCTCGGTGGTCATCGGCTGGTTCGGGCTGATCATCCTGGTGCCCTTCATCGCCGGTATCACCAACTCGGCCGGATACGGCATCGCGGCCGCCTCCATCGTGCTGGCGGTGATGGTCCTGCCGACCATAACCGCCCTGGCGGCGGAGACCCTGGGCTCTCTTCCACCGGAATTGAAGGAAGCCAGCGTGGCCATGGGCGCCACGCGCTGGCAGACCATCCGCAAGGTGCTGCTCCCCGCAGGGCGCGAGGGGATCCTGGTGGCGGTGGTCCTGGGCATGGGCAGGGCCATCGGGGAGACCATGGCGGTGCAGATGGTGGTGGGCAACTCCAGCCAGTTCACCCTGAACCCCTTCCAGCCCACGGGGACCCTTACCTCGAACCTGGTCACCAACATGGGCGAGGCGGTGGGGAATTTCCGCGCCGCCCTCTTCGCCCAGGCCCTGGTGCTGCTAATCCTGTCCATGGTACTCATCCTCTGCATCAGGCTCATAACGCGCCGGAAGGAGGGATGAGATGGACCCCAGGAAGGCCGACCGCATCGCGACCGCCGCCTTCTGGATCGTGGGCGTCATCGCCCTCGGAATACTGGCCTTCATCGTCATCGAGATCTTCGCGCGCGGTCTCATCGCCGCCGTCAACCCCTCGTTCTTCGCCGGCAAGCCGCAGGCGCTCAAGGAGGGCGGCGGCGTCGGCCCCATGGTCGTCTCCACCCTCTACCTGGTCGCCCTGACCATGCTCATCTCTCTTCCGGTCTCCGTGGGGGCGGCCATTTACCTCGCCGAATTCGCGCGCGAGGGCCGCTTCACGCGCTTCATCCGCTTCTGCCTGGACAGCCTGGGGACCGTTCCCTCCATCGTCTTCGCCATCTTCGGCATGACCATGTTCCTCTTCTACCTCAACTGGAGGACGTGCCTGCTGGCCGGGGCCATCACCATGGCCCTGCTCAACCTGCCCGTATTCCTGCGCAGCGCGGAGGAGGCGCTGCGCCAGGTGCCGCGGACCTACCGCGAGGCCTCCATGAGCCTGGGGGCGACGCGCTGGACCACGGTGAAGAAGGTGGTGCTGCCCAGCGCCATGCCGGGGATCATCACCGGCACCATCCTCCCCCTAGGGCGCATCATGGGCGAGTCGGCGGTGGTCATCTTCACCGTGGGGGTATTCGTGCGTGCCGTCCCCCTGAGCCCCTTCGACCCGGCGGCTCCCCTGGCCGGATATATATGGTACGTGCAGAGCGAGGCCATCGTGCCCGATTACCGCAGCATAGTGAACGGCGGCGCGGCCATCCTGCTCATCCTGCTCTTCGCGATAAATTTCGGCACGCGCAGGCTGGCCGCATACTATAGTAAGAGGAAATCACTGGGAGGTTGAGATGAGCGGCAACGGCGACGGGAACAAGATGCGGATCAAGAACCTTACCATGTTCTACGGCGACTTCATGGCCCTGGAGGACATCTCGCTTGACTTCGCGTCCCGCCGCATCACCGCCCTCATCGGCCCCTCGGGATGCGGAAAGAGCACCCTGGTTCGCTGCCTCAACCGCATGAACGACCTCATCGAGGGCAGCCGCGTGGAGGGAGAGATAATCCTGGACGGGGAGAACATCCTGGGAGCGGGATACGACGTCATCTCCCTGCGGCGCAGGGTGGGCATGGTCTTCCAGAGGCCCAATCCCTTCCCCAAGAGTATCTACGACAACGTGGCCTATGGCCCCCGCCTGGTCGGGATGAAAGACAATGAGAAGCTGGACTTCATCGTGGAGGACAGCCTTAAGAAGGCGGCGCTGTGGGACGAGGTGAAGAAGATCCTGAAGAGGTCGGGGCAGAGCCTGTCGGGCGGGCAGCAACAGCGCCTGTGCATCGCCAGGGTCATCGCCGTGCAGCCGGAGGTGATACTCTTCGACGAGCCCTGCTCCGCCATAGACCCCATCTCCACCCAGAAGATAGAGGACCTCATGGCCGAGCTGAAAAAGAACTATACTATGGTAATCGTCACCCATAACATGCAGCAGGCGGCAAGGGTGAGCGATCACACCGCCTTCATGCTGGTGGAGGAGCAGGGGCAGCCCGGGCGTATCGTGGAGTTCGGCGATACCAACACCATGTTCACGAACCCCACCGATAAAAGGACCGAGAACTATATAACCGGAAGGTTCGGATAGGGGGAAAGGGTGATGGCTTGGAGATAAGGAGAGACTTTCATGAGCAGCTCGACGAGCTGTACGCGGAGACGCTGCGAATGGGCAGCGATCTCCTGGAGGCCATCGAGAGGACCCGCCTATGCTTTATCAACCTGGACCGGGAGATGGCGGACGAGATCATCGCGGGCGACGACGTCTTCGACGACTACATCGACCACATCGAGGAGGGGGGGCTGGAGCTAATCGCCAGGCAGGCGCCGGTCGCCGTGGACCTGCGCATGATCATCGTCATCATGCGCATGGCCCAGCACTTCGAGCGCGTGGCGGATCTTTGCGAGGACATCGCCACCGCCGTGAAACACATCCCGGCGGATTACCTCAGCCTCTGGATACGCGAGGCTATAGACGAGATGGCGCGCCGCGCCGTGCGGCTGGTGGAGCGCTCCATCGAATGCTTCAAGGAGCGGAATGTGGAGATGGCCCTGGAGCTTGATGCCATGGACGACGCGGTGGACAAGCTCAACCGCAAGTTCTTCCGCGAGTTCGACCGCGGCCGCGAGGAGGACCTGGAGGTGGCGGTGCGCGTGGTCATGGTGGCGAGGTTCTTCGAGCGTATCGCGGACCATGCCGTGGACATCGGCGAGCACGTGCGCTTCATGGTGGAAGGGACCATCAGCCCGGGCCAGGGAACGGGGCAAGGCGGCGCCTGAGGCGATGCGGGAATCGGCTGGGAACATGGAGAGGGTCGGAAATATCGTCGGTGGCCGGACGGCACGACGGTATGGAGGTGGCGTCATCCGGCCCAGGAGCGGGGCTGGGCACCGCTCCTGGGGGGGAAGGTATATTCTGGGAAACAGCGATATGAACCTGGAAGCCGCCCTCATGCCCGGCGGGGAGGTGGGATGATGGTAAGGGTGAGGTTCGCGCCGTCGCCGACGGGCATGCTCCACCTGGGCTCAGCCCGTACGGCGCTGTTCAACTGGTTGTTCGCGCGCGCGCAGGGCGGGGCGATGGTCCTGCGCGTGGAGGATACCGATGCCGCGCGTTCCAGCCGCGAGCTGGAGGCGTCCATCCTCGACGACCTGCACTGGCTCGGCCTGGACTGGGACGAGGGGCCGGACATCGCTGGACCGCATACCCCCTACCGCCAGAGCGAGCGTGGCGAGATATACCGCCAGCACGCCCAGAGGTTGGTGGAGGCGGGGATGGCATACCCGTGCTACTGTACCCCGGAGGAGCTGGAGGAGAGCAAGCGCGTGGCGCTGGCACAGGGGCGCACGCCCATATACGGGGGCACGTGCCGTGACCTCACGCCGCAGCAGAGAGCGGAAAAGGAGGCGCAGGGCAGGCGCCCGGCGCTGCGTTTCCGCGCTCCCCGAGGAGAAGTGGCGTTCCAGGACCTGCTGCGGGGATTCGTACGCTTCCCCCCCGGTGCGGTAGGCGACTTCATCATCGTGCGTTCGGACGGCACGGCCGGATTTAATTTCACGGTGGTGGTGGATGACGCCACCATGGGGATCACCCACGTCATACGCGGAGAGGACCATCTCACGAACACGGCGCGGCACGTCATGCTCTTCGATGCCCTCGGATATCCCGTGCCCGTCTACCTCCACCACTCCCTGCTGCTGGGGCCGGACGGGGCCAAGATGAGCAAACGCCACGGCGCCACGGGAGTGCGCGAATACCGGGAGATGGGATATCTCCCGCAGGCCCTCACCAATTACCTGGCGCTGCTATCCTGGTCGCCGCCCGAGGACAGGGAGGTGCTGGGCCTGCAGGAGCTCCTTCGCCTCTTCGACATCGGGGACCTTTCGGCCAGCCCGGCCGTGTTCGACAAGCAGCGCCTCGACTGGCTGAACGGCAAGCACCTGCGCCGCATGGACCTGGAAGAGCTGGTGGAGGAGGCGGCGGCTTTCGCGCCGGACTGGTCCGGCGACCCTCGCTTCCCGGTCATGGTCGAATCGGTGCTGGACAATTTGACGACCCTGGGTGACCTGCCCGCCTACCTCGAACCATATGGGCCGCCGATCGTGCCGGAAGGACGCGCGGCGGAGTGGATGCACGGAGAGGTGGCGGCGAAGGTGATAGCGGAGGCCGTCGAGGTCATGGGGGGCGTGGATATAGACAGCATCGAGGACGCGGACGATGTCATCGCAAAGATCAAGCAGCACTTCGCTGACCGGGACCTGAAACCCAAGGAGGTCTTCATGCCCCTACGGGTGGCCCTGACCGGCAGGGACAGGGGCCCCGGCCTGCATTATCTCCTGGCCGTACTCGGCAAGGACGAAAGCATCAGCCGCATGCACCGTGCGCTGGAGACGATGGGCCAGGTCAATCCCGGTGGAGGTGAATGAGACGGAGGTAGCGCCGGTACAGGAATGGTGCGAGGTGCCGCGCGCGGCCATCGCCGTGGAGAGCGCTGCCGGCATTGCGGCTATCGGCGCCGGGGCTTATCTCGTCGCGCGTTACCGCCGCGGGCTGCTCCCCCTGTGGGCTGCGGCCACCGCTTCGTGGTTCACCCTCTGCAAGTACCTCATCTGCACGCGCTGCGAGCATTATGGGAAGAGGTGCGAGTTCTACAACCTGGGCGTGCTGGCGGCGCGCATGTTCCCTGCCCAGCCCGACCGCACCCTCACCCGGGTCGGTTATGCCGCCGAAGGCCTGTCCATCGGAGGCATGTTGCTGCTGCCGCTGACCGCGGCCTGGGGGGACGGGAAGAGGCTCGCCGCCTACGCCTCCCTGCTGGCCGCGCAGTGGAGCACACAACTCCTGGTGTCCTGCCGTCACTGCGCCCTTACCGCCACCACGCCCTGGAAGGCGCGATGCCCCACCTACCGGCTGGCCCGCCGCATCTGCCCACCCCCGCCCTCGCCCACCACCGGCCGGCTCCACCTCCTATTACCTCAGACAAACGCCGGGTAAAGCATGCCGTGCTTAAAAATACTCCTTACTCTCCGATATAATGGGCATTGTGCGAAGAGTAAAGGAGTTATTTTGCTGGAGAGTATGAAGCAGGATATCGAGGCCGTAAGGGACCGCGACCCGGCCGCCCGCAGCACCCTGGAGATCATCCTGGCCTACCCGGGGCTGCACGCCTTGTGGCTGCACCACGTCGCCCACTGGCTGTGGGAGAACGGCATCCCGGTCGTCCCCCGCATCATATCCCACATGGGCCGCCTGCTCACGGGGATCGAGATCCATCCCGGGGCGGAGATCGGTAAGGGGGTCTTCATCGACCACGGCATGGGCGTGGTCATCGGCGAGACCGCGGAGGTCGGGGACTACGTCACCCTCTACCAGGGTGTTACCCTGGGGGGCACCGGCAAGGAGAAGGGCAAGCGCCATCCCACCATCGGCAGGAACGTGGTCATCGCCGCTGGCGCCAAGGTGCTCGGTCCCATCACCGTGGGGGAAGATTCCAAGGTCGGCGCGGGGGCGGTGGTCATCCGCGACGTCCCCCCCCGCTGCACGGTGGTGGGCATCCCCGGCAAGGTGGTCATGCAGGAGGGAGAGCCGGTGGTGGACCTTCACCACGAGCTCATCCCCGACCCGGTCATGGACCGTATCGAGGCCCTGGACGAGCTCATCAGGAAGCTCGAGGACCGCATCCTCTCCACCCAGTTCGAGCTGGAGATAACCGAGGACAAACTGCGCCGCGCCGAGGATGAGCTGCACCAGGTCGAGGACCGCATCGAGATGCCCCCCGCCGGCGGCGCCCGCGGGGAGCCCCCCGACGATAGCGGGGGCCCGCCGTGAGCCTTACCGTCTACAACACCATGAGCCGCCGCAAGGAGGCGTTCGTGCCCCGCGAAGAGGGCAAGGTCTTCATGTACGTGTGCGGCCCCACCGTGTACAACTATATCCACGTCGGCAACGGCAGGGCTTACCTCGTCTTCGACGTCATCAGGCGCTACCTCTCTTTCAAGGGGTATGAGGTCCTCTACGTGCAGAACTTCACCGACGTGGACGACAAGATAATCAACCGCGCCCGCGAGGAGGGCAAGACTCCGGAGGAGATCGCACGCTACTACGAGGAGGCGTTCCTGGAGGACATGCGGGCCCTGGACGTGATCCCTCCCGACATCACCCCCCGCGCCACGGAGACCATACCCCGCATGCTGGATATGATCCAGGCGCTGGTGGACAAGGGCTACGCCTATGCCGTGGACGGCGATGTCTATTTCCGCGTGGAAAGCTTCGACGGGTACGGCAAGCTCTCCGGCCGCGCCCTGGAGGAGATGCGGGCGGGAGAGCGGGTCGAGGTGGACGAGAGAAAAAAACACCCCATGGACTTCGCCCTCTGGAAGGCCTCCAAGCCGGGCGAGCCGTCATGGGAGTCCCCCTGGGGCAAGGGCCGTCCCGGGTGGCATATCGAGTGCTCGGCCATGTCCCTGCACTTCCTGGGAATGGGATTCGACATCCACGGCGGCGGACAGGACCTGGTCTTTCCCCACCACGAGAACGAGATCGCCCAATCCGAGGCGTACGCCGGGACTCAGCCCTTCGTGCGTTACTGGCTGCACAACGGCTTCGTGAACATCCAGGAGGAGAAGATGTCCAAGTCACTGGGCAACATCATCCTGGTGCGCGACATCCTCAAGAAGTATCCCGCCGACGCGGTCAGGCTGCTCGCCCTCCAGACCCATTACCGCAGCCCCATTGACTTCGGTCCCGATGCCCTGGACGAGGCGCGCAGGGCTCACGAGCGCCTGGAGAACTGCCTCTTCGCGCTGGATGCCTTCCTGGCGAAGCCACCGGCGAGGACCGCTCCGCAGCGCACCCAGAGGGAAGTCGAGCTCTCCGATTCCTTCTTCGATTTCGAGCGGCGCTTCGAGGAGGCCATGGACGACGACTTCAACACCGCCCGCGCCATAGGGATCGTCTTCGAGCTGGTGAAGGAGCTCAACACCTACCTGGGAGAGCAGGAGGCATACCAGACGCTGGCGGCCCCCATGGTGACCAGCCACGGCCGGGACACGCTGCTTAAACTCTGCAACGTCCTGGGACTGTTCTCGCCCGGCAGGGAGACGGCCGGGGACGGAGAGGTAAAGGCGGAGGGGGCTGAAAGCGGCGGCGATATGCCCGGTCCGGAGGAGCTGATCGAGCTTCTCCTGGAGGTGCGCACCTTGGCCAGGAACAACAAGCAGTTCGAGACCGCCGACCTCATCCGCGCCCGCCTGCGCGAACTCGGGATACGCGTCGACGACCTGCGCGAGGGGCAGCGCTGGAAGTACGTGGGACCTCCCGAATGACCTGCATCGGGCATCTGTCCTTTAACCTTCCGGCAATCATCCAAAGGAGGCTGGAGCGGCATTGAGATATGAACAGGTGGAGGGGAGGCGCGCCGTCCTGGAAGCCCTGCGCGGCGACCGGGAGGTATACGAGCTGCTCCTGGCCGAGGGCATGCAGCCCGGCAGAGTGCTGGACGATATCCAGGCCGCGGCCCGCGGCAGGCGCCTGGCGGTGAGCTATCTGCCTCGCCGGGAGATCGAGCGCCTGGCCATATCCGATACCCACCAGGGGGTGATCCTCAGGGTCGAGCCCTACCGTTACGCCAGCTTCAAGGCGGTTTACCGCGACCTCGAAGGGAAGGACGACCCCTTCGTGGTGCTGCTCGACAGCGTCACCGACCCCCGCAACCTGGGCAGCGTGGCCAGGACCTGCGAGGCGGCGGGGGTGGACGCCCTGCTCCTTCCGCGCAGCCGCTCCGCCCCGGTAACGCCGGCGGTCTTCCACTCCTCGTCCGGCGCGGTGGAGAACCTGGCCATCGCCACCATCCCCAACCTGGTGAGCGTGATGAAGGAGTTGAAGAAGCTGGGGATGTGGGTGGTGGGGGCCGACGTGAGTGCCGAGAAGACCTGCTTCGAGGCGGACCTGACCGGTCCCCTCGCGCTGGTCATGGGATCGGAGGGAGAGGGGATGCACCGCCTGGTCCGCGAGACCTGCGACATCCTGGTGCACATACCCATGTACGGGAAAGTGTCCTCGCTCAACGTCTCCGTCGCGGCCGCGATCATCATCTACGAGGCCCTGCGCCAGAGGAAGGGGCTATGAAGACGCTCCTGGTGGACGGGTACAACCTCATCCACGCCCACCCGGAACTGGCCACCATCATGGACCAGGACCAGGACGCGGCGCGCGAGGGCCTGCTCAGGGAGCTCTCACCCCTTGCCTCGCCCGATCATTTCGCCGTGCTGGTGGTGGTGTTCGATGCCGCCGGCTCGAACCAGCCCGCGCCGGTCGAACGGGAAAGCGGGGGGATAAACGTCGTCTTCACCCGCAGGGGACAGTCCGCCGATGCCCTTATCGAGGGCCTGGCGCGCCAGCTGCTGCAGGCCGGCGAGGTCACGGTGGCCAGCTCCGACCGCACGCTGCAGGGCGTGGTGAGCGGCTTCGGGGCCCGCACACTCGATGCCCGGTCCATGCTTGATTTGGCGAAAGAGGCGCTGCTCGAGACGCGCGAGGACATGAGGAGAATGGGCGGCGGCGGCCGCAATCCCCTCGAGGACCGGGTGAGCGAGGAAGTCCGCCGCCTGCTGGACGAGATGCGGTATGGGTAGGGGTCACCTTTGGGTAGGGGTCAGGTCTTGTTTTTTGCATACCCGGGTATCCTGCATAATCGTTCTCTTTAAACCCGCATCAACATTGGTTTTCCTGCATTTTGCGTACTCCGGTATGTGAAAAAACCAAAACATGACCCCGCTGGGTAGAAACGCCGGTAATCAATGGCGTCTGCGTTGGTTTAATATAATAGGCGTAGTGGGCCGGTGTAGCTCAATGGTAGAGCACCCGCCTTGTAAGCGGACGGTTGGAGGTTCGATTCCTCTCACCGGCTCCATCTCCATTCCCGAAACGAAGGCGCGCTGATCCGTTCCTGCCGGGGGCACGATCTCCAATGCGCCTCTCATGCCGTGGGGCGTGGGGACGGATCCGGGCGGTTATCATCGTAACCGGCATCGGCTTGGCGCGCGATAAGCCTGCCGCGCCTGCGAGTCCTCGCCCCCGGCGCTCGCTTATCCTGGTCCTCACCTTCCTCCCGGCGCAGGGATAAGATGATGGCGCCGCCGATGATCAGCACGATGGACAGCAGGCGCAGCGTGAACATGCCCGCCGTGGAGGGCATGGGCTCGTGCATGGCCAGGATGCCGATGATGATGGGTATGAGATTGGACATGCCCGTGGTTATCGGCACCACGACGATGGCCTTGCCCCGCTGCATGGCGACCTGGTCGAGCACCAGGGTGACGAAGGGCAGCAGGATGATGATGTAGAGATAGGGGGAGAGCAGGGCGTGGCGGAAGCCGTGCTCCCAGAAACGGCCGCCGATGTCGTTCCAGCCCAGCTTGATGATGACCGCGTTGAGGCCTATGAGCACACCCGACGCCACCGCGATGAGGTTGGGGGCATTGGCGTGCTTTTTCGTGAACCCGTTGTAAAGAGACACCCCCGCGGCGGCGAAGAAGAAGACGACGAAGAACCACAACACGAAGGGATTGTAGGAGAAGGCCTTGGTGTGCACCCCGATGAGGGTGCGCCCGAGTATGATGAGCCCGATGATGATGGTGCCTATGCCAAGCCAGTCCGAGATGGACGGCCTCTCCCCCAGCTTGGTTATGGCCAGCATCGCCAGCACAGCTATTCCCGCGGTGTTTATGGGCTGCACCACGGAGAGCGGGGCCAGGCCGACGGCTATCCCCTTGATGAAGGTGCCCGCGAACTGCAGCCCCTGGGCCTCCAGCCAGGGGCGGCACGAGATGAAGGCCTTCACCGTCTCCAGGGGTCTCTGCGAACCGATGAGGGGGAGCTGGTCGAGCTCCCTCTTCTGCATGTAGCCGCTGTAATTGATCATGGTGGTGGCGACAAGGGCCATCACCACCGCTATGGCCAGGACCATATCAACCTCCTTGCGCCATTCTATAGGTTAGAGACGGCGGGGATAAAGACCATGTTCGATCCCGGGTGTCAGCGCGGATGCGACAGCCCTCCCGCTTCTGGATCATCCCGCATGTGGAGTCAAAGGAATGGAGCCGGGGCTTAAACCCGGCTCCAGAAAAACCGGACGGCAGCGCCCTCTCAATCCTCGACCGCGGCGGCCGCCCTCCTGGACTCCCTGCGCATCTGGCGGTTGGCCACGATGGCAAGCACGCTGGGCAGCACCAGTATCGCCCCCAAAAGGGCGCCCAGCAGGCCCACGGTGGTGGCCCACCCGAACCTCTGCATCATCCCCATGTTGGAAAAGCCGAGGATGGCGAAGACGCCGCAAGTGGTAAGAGCCGCGGCCAGCAGGGCGCGCCCGACGTTCTTCACCGTGTTCTTGAGCGCGTCCTCCAGGCCGTTGCCGTTGGCATGGAATTCCTCGCGGAAACGGTGGGTGATGTGGATGCCGAAGTCTATACCCGCCCCGATGACCAGCGCGGCCACCATCACCGTCATTATGTCCAGGGACCAGCCCTTGGCGAAGATGAAGATGAGTTCGGCGACCATGCCGCATACCACCACTACCAGGGTAGCGAGGCCGTACACGAAGGACTTGAACACGATGATGAGTACGAGGACGCAGAGGAGAAGGGCGAGGCCGGAGGTCTCGAGCTGGGTGGGCAGGATGCTGCCCATCAGGTCCGCTATCAGCACCGTGAAGCCCGTGGAGGAGAACTCCAGATCGGTTCCGTCCGCGATGGCGGCGGACTGGTCGCGCATGATGTCCGTCTTGATCTTGAGCTCGTCCTCCGTGTCCGGGAATCCCGAGGTCAGATAGACCAGAGCCGTGGTGCCCTCCTCGTTCACGAAGGCGCTGACGGGCATGTGCACGGCCAGTTGCTCCACGATCGCCTCCACCTCCTGGCGCGAGCCGGGCACCTTGCCGTCCGGGGTCCCCATGAGCACATAGTCCGCGATGGAGCTGATCCTGTCACGGGCGAAGTAAGCGTCGCTGTCTCGCAGGTTGCGCTCATCGATCGGGATGGCCTCCTCCAGCTCGAGCATGGCGGCGAGGCTGGCGGGCTCGTAGATGTCCCCCTTCACCAGGATGATGTCCTTGTTCTGAGGACCGAAGATATCGGTGATTTTGATGCTGGCCTGCATGCTGGGAAGGTCCGTGGGAAACATCTTGCTGATGTCGGCGCCGGTCTTCACGTTGAACACGGCGAAGACGGCAAAGGCTATGAGCAGCAGGGTTATTATCGCCACCGCCCAGTGATGCCGCTCCGAGACGAGGGCCATCCTCACCAGGGCGCGGTCGGTGTACTGTCCGTACCGGGCATCGCGGCGGCGGGCGCGCATATTCTCCAGGTGAGATTCCAGTCTCTCCTTCTTCTTCCCGCGGTCCCTCAGTACCACTATGGCGGGCAGAAGGGTCAGCGAGAGGAGGAAGCTGAAGGCGATCCCCAGCATGCACAAGAGCCCGAAATCCCGCATGGGCGGGATATCGCTGATCATGAAGGAGGAGAAACCTATCAAGGTGGTGATGGCGGTGAGGAATACGGCCACCCCCACCGTCTTGATGGCGGTGGTGGCGGAGAGGTCGACGCTGAGGCCGTCCTCGCGCCCCTCGTAGTATCGGCTGAGGATGTGGATGACGTAGGCGATGTTGATTCCCAGCATGAGCGGCATGATGGCCACGCTCATGGTGGTATATGTCAGGCCTACCCAACCCATCAGCCCCAGGAGCCAGAAGATAGCCACGAAGATGATGAGCAGGGGCAGGCCCACGTCGGAGAAACGCCGGAAGGTGAGATAGAGGATGAGCATGATGAAGGCGAAGGCGATGGCCATGAGCTTGGTGGTCTCCCTCTGCATGAACTCCTGGGAGTCCTGGCTGCTGCTGGCCTCGCCGGTCACGTAGGTCTCGACGCCCGCGATGCCGCCGAACTCGTCCGCGACGAACTCGCGTATCTCCTTGCCCAGTCTCGTCAGCTCGTTCTGGGTCAGCTCGGGATCGAGCTGCAGGTTGATGAGGGTCGCGCTCCTGTCATCGGATACGATATTCGCGATGTTCTCGCTGTTGTTCTCGAGTACTGCCAGGAACTGGGCTTGCGCCTCGGGGGTGAAACCGTCACCGAAGAAGCCGGCAAACATGTCCACGACAGGCGATTCCGGGTCGGGGTCCAGGTAGAACCGCAGGAACTGCGCGAGTATGGCGTCGTCGACGACGCTGATATCCACGTCGCTCTCGACGCCCGCCGCCTTCATCATCTCGGGGAGCCTGTTCTTGATGAAATCGAGGTAGGTCTCTACCTTGAGTACGTTCCCCTCCTCGACGCCCGCCTCCACTATCTTGTCCACGCTCAAGCCGTAGACCGCCCTGGCTACCTCGGGTTCCGTGATGTCTTCCGCCACCACGAGGATGGTCTCGGTGGTAATGCCGCCGACGAGGTCCTTCACCTCGTCGTACGCCTGAATCGACTCGTAACCCTTCGGCATCATGGATTCCTGGCTCAGCTCCGTCTCAATGCGGGGAAAACCCGCGGCGAGGAAAGCGGTCACCAGGACTACCGCGATCACCACCAGCCAGGGCCGTTTCTCCGATTGGTTGGCGAAAAACTCAAATATCTTCACTGCGTCAAAACCCCACTTTCCGACTCAACCGATCCAGCCTGTCCTGTGCGACCTGCTCGTAAACGGCGACAACCCGTCCTTGGTCCGGTCGCGCTCGCTTCATCCTGCGCGATATCCCTTCGCGGGCAAGGAATTCAAGCAGTATCTTCCTTTTCGAATTGCTCCTGCAATCTCTTCAGGAACTCCAATAAGTAGTACCTCTCCTTCTCGGGGACGGCGGCCAGAAAGTCGCCGATCCTGCTGCGGTTGTGCTCCTCGATCTGCCGCGCTATGCGCGCCCCTTTTCTCGAGAGGGATACCAGCACAACGCGCCGGTCCTCCTCGTCCCTGCCCCTTTCCATCAGCCCCTTTTCCAGCAACAGGTCCACCATGCGCGTGGCTACCCCCTGTGTGATATGCAGGCGCTGGGAAAGTTCCCCCATGTTGAGCTTTCCGCCCCTGTGCAGCTCGAGCAGGAGCATGGACTGGGGGAAGGTGAGGCCGAGTTCCTCCCATACCCCCATGCCGGTGCGGAAGTTGTGGATGATACGCATGACCGTATCCCACAGCTCCTGGGTGTAGCCTTCGAGTTCGGGGTCGTTTATCCTTGCCATTGCTAATATTTGCTCCTGCCAAATAATCGGCCGTTTTCACAAGATACTTAACGCTGACCGCCATGTCAAGGATGGACGTTAACCTTCCTTCCTCGCTCATAACAAGGCAAGTCCATGCCGCGGCGTCCACGCTTATAATGGAGACATGGAAGGACGGTACGGGAGCGTCGTGGTGGCCATGAGCGGCGGGGTGGATTCCTCCATGGCAGCCGCCGCCCTGATGGATGCGGGGTGGCGCGTCATGGGGGTGACCTTCCGCATGTGGGAGGATGCCCCGCCTGCAACCGCCGCGGGCCGGCCCGCACGCTGCTCCCTCCTCGCGCTGGAGGCGGCCGCCGCGGCCGCCGAGAGGCTGGGGATAGAGCACACGGTGATCGACCTCAGGGAGCGTTTCAGGTCGCTGGTGGTCGAGCTGTTCGCCCGGGACTACCTGCGCGGGCGCACCCCCAATCCCTGCGTGGAGTGCAACCGAAGGATCAAGTTCCCCACCCTGGTCGAGACGGCGGACGAGCTGGGCGCCGACGCCGTGGCTACAGGGCATTACGCCCGCGTCTGCCTTGACGAAGCGGGCGCCCATACCCTCATGAGGGCCACGGAGCGGGAGAAAGACCAGTCGTATGCCCTCTATGGCCTGGAGCTGGAGCAGCTATCGCGCTGCATCTTTCCCAACGGCGAGAGGTCAAAGGGGGAGGTGCGAAAGGCGGCTTCGTCGCTGGGCATGACCTTCTCCGGGCTGGAGGAGAGCCAGGAGATCTGCTTCCTTTGCGGGGGAGGCTACCGCGATTTCATGTCCCGGCATTATCCCGAGTCCGCGGCGCCGGGCCCGGTCCTCGATACCAGCGGGAGGAGGCTGGGCGAGCACCCCGGGATCGCTTTCTACACCGTGGGGCAGAGGAGGGGCCTCGGCGTCTCCGCGCATCACCCCCTTTTCGTTACGGCCCTGGAGCCCGGCACGCGGGCGGTGATCGTGGGGAACCGGGAGGAGGTGCCGGGAACGTGGCTGCGGGCTGAGGACAGCCATTGGATCAAGGGCGCCCCCCCGGCGGAGCGGTTCGGAGCAGAGGCTATGGTGCGCTATAACACCGATCCCCGGTCGTGCCGGGTGGAGGCGTCGGAGGGAGCCTTCGAGCTCTCCTTCGAGCGCAGGGTATGGGCCCTGACTCCAGGCCAGCATGCCGTGCTCTACCGCGGGGAGGAAGTCCTCGGCGGCGGGGTCATCATGGGGTCAGCCCTCCATTCTCCACATCGAGGGCCAGGCCTCAACAGATGATGATCTCGGATACCGGCATCTCGCCTGCAAGGATCATGCAAGTAACGTACCGGAGTTATGGACGGAGTATTGACCTCGTCACTACAACTCTATCCTGATGCCCTTGAGTTTGCGGAACGCGCTGACCTCGTAAAGGGTGTTGTAAAGCTCCACGTGAAAGCTTCCCGGCAGTCTGCCTGACGTCCCCGCCGCCTTCTCTCCCGCCAGCCCGAACAGTGCCAGGGCGGCCGCGGTCGCCTCCAGGTAGGGCTCCCCCGAGGCCAGAAATACGCCGACGGCGGTGGTGGCCATGCACCCCGTTCCGGTCACCTTTCCCAGGAGGGCGTGCCCGTTATAGACGCGGGCCGTACGCTCGCCATCGCTCACCACGTCCACCTCGCCGGTGACGGCGGCAACGCAGCCCGCCGCGGAGGCCAGTCCGGCGGCGATCTCCGCGACGTCCCCGCCGACGGAGAGGGAATCCACCCCGCGTATCTCCGCCTCCACGCCCGCGAGGACCCCCATCTCCGCCGCGTTGCCGCGTATGGCGGCGAAGCGCACCTCGTCCAGGAGCTGCCTGGCGATGCGGGTGCGGTAGGAGGTCGCCCCCGCTCCCACCGGGTCGAAGACCACGGGCACGCTGGCGCGGTTGGCGGCCTTTCCCGCCGCCAGCATGGCCTTCTCCAGGTCCGGGTAGGGCGTGCCCATGTTGATGACCAGCGCTGAGGCCTGGGAGGCCATCTCCTCTACCTCCTCGACGGCGTGGGCCATGACTGGTGAAGCTCCCAGGCAAAGGGTAGCGTTGGCCGTCTCGTTCATGACCACGAAATTGGTGATATGGTGGACGAGGGGCTTGTGGGCTTCGATCCACTCCAGCCTCTCCATCAGGAAACCTTCCGCCTCGAATCCCTTCGCCATCTTTTCTCCTCCCGGATCCAGATATCCTGTACGTCCCCTGCGCGGTTCCAGCGCCCTGCTCTGGCAGGAGTATGTCAGGTCCCTGTGCGGCGCAGTCTGCCCGATAACGGACATTATAATAGCTATCCCTCCTGCTTCCCAGGGGAGGGTCGCACATGGCTTCACGGCGCAAGGCCGGTGGGACCGACGCCGGGATGACCTGCCCTGTCGGCAGCGCAATAAACTATATATACTTGTTGTGAGATGCTGAAAATCTGCGACGGTATGGAAATAGTTGCCTGCGCGGCAGGAGAAGGAGTTGAGAGACGATGTTCTCATCGCAGCAGAGAAAGGAAGACATCGAGCGGGCCCAGGGAAAGGTCTTCGACGTCCTCATCGTAGGAGGGGGGATAACCGGCGCATGCGCCGCGCGTGACGCGGTCCGCAGAGGGCTTTCCACCGCCATCGTGGAGAAGAACGACTGGGCCTTCGGGACCAGTTCACGCTCGTCCAAACTGGTGCACGGCGGGCTGCGTTACCTGGAGCTGTTCGACTTCAAGCTGGTCTTCGAGGCCTGCCGGGAGAGGCGGCGCCTGCTCCTCAACGCGCCCCACGTGGTGTGGCCGCAGTCCTTTATGTTCCCGGTGTATAAGGGGGACAAGAACCCTCTCTTCATCATCGCCATGGGTTTGTGGCTGTACGACTTCCTGGCCCTTTTCCGCAACGTGCAGAACCACCAGTTGCACGGGCCCAAGCGTATCCTGGAGGTCGAGCCGGAGCTGGACAGCGAACGCCTCACGGGCGGAGGCCAGTTCTACGACTGCTCCACCGATGACGCGCGCCTCACCCTGTCGCACGTGCAGTCCGCCAACCTGGAGGGGGCCTGCTGCCTCAGCTATACCCGCGTCCTGGACATACTGAGCGAGGAGGGCAAGGCCCGCGGGGCGAGGGTGCGCGACGAAGTCGGGGGGAAGGAGTTCGACATCGAGGCCAAGGTGGTGCTCAACTGCACCGGACCCTGGACCGACGCCATATGCCACATGGACGATCCCGAGGCCTCGCCCAAGCTGCGCCCCACAAAGGGCGCCCACGTCATCGTACCCTGGGAGAGGGCGCGGGCCACCAACGCCCTGCCTATCATCTCGCCCGCCGACGAGCGCCTGATGTTCCTCATCCCCTGGGGTGATTACGCTCTCATCGGCACTACCGACACCGATTACGACGGTGACTACGACACCATCAGCGCCTCCCGGGAGGACGTACAGTACATCCTGGACGCGGCCAACCGCACTCTTCCGGGCGCGCATCTCGCCCCGGACGACGTCATCAGCACCTACGCCGGCCTGCGCCCCCTGGTGGTTGAGGGTGGCGGAAAGGACGTGAAGGAGAGCCAGGTCTCGCGCGAGCACAGCATCTACGAGAGCCACTCGGGGCTCATCTCCATCGCGGGGGGCAAGCTCACCACCGCGCGTTCCATGGCACAGGAGCTGGTGGACCTGGCAGCGAGGCGCCTGGAGGAGCGCTTCGGTGTGCGGGCGGCGAGATGCACCACCAGGAAGGCGCCGGTGTTCGGGGTAGACGGCGGGGACTTCCGCAAGCGCCTGGAGAGGATGGCGGGGGAACTGCGCCTGGACGACGACATCGTCTCGAAACTGCAGCACCTGGGGACGGGAGCGGTGCGGGTCCTTGCCCTGCTCGCGGAGGGCGGCTCCCTGGCGGAGAGGCTGGGGGACGCTATCCCCTATATCGAGGCGGAGGTGGTATATTCCGCCCGCGAGGAGATGGTGGTGAGCCTCAGTGACTACATGGTGCGGCGCAGCCTCATCTACTACGAGGATCGCGAGCAGGGACTGGGGTGCGCGGAGAGGGTGGCGGACCTCCTGGGCGCGGAGCTGGGATGGGACGCAGAGGAGAAGGGGCGACAGGTGGAGGAATACCGCCGCGTGGTGGAGTTGTCGCGTTCCTATAAGAACGCTTGAGGAGGCGCATATGGGTTACTGGGACGATTACATGGGGGACTACGACACCCTCTTCGCCAAGGACCCCATGTACGCGGACGCTATGCGCATCATGATAGAGCTCATGGGAGATGCCAACCGCAAGCGGGTGCTCGATCTAGGATGCGGCTCCGGGACCCTCATAGCGCGTATTGCCGAATTGTACCCGGATGCAGAGATATACGGGTTGGACCCTTCGGAGCGCATGGTGGAGACCAGCGTTAACAGGTTCGCGGACTCGCCCAACGTGCACATCGCGGTGGGAACGGCGGTGCGGATGCCCGTGCCCTCCGATTACGTCCACTGCATGGTGTCCAACCTCGCCCTGCACCACGTGCCGCCTTCCGAGAGGTCTGTATGCGCCGCGGAGATAGCCAGGGTCCTCAAACCGGGAGGGCGGCTCGTCTACACCGATATGTTCTCGGACGTGACCGGCCCCATCGACGATCCCGAGCGCTGCAAGGACATCATCGTCAAGATGGTGGGAAAATCCCTTTACGACATCGACCACGGCGCCCTGGAGACTGCGCTCCTGCACATCGGGGACATCCCCGCCGTGATCAGGGAGGAAGGAGAGTACTTCACCAGCGATGAGGTATGGAGGGAACACCTGGCCGCCGCCGGCCTGGGCCGGTTCGAGGTCATCAATGTCCCCCCGCATGATTTCGGCTACCGCATCATCACCGCTATTAAGAAATAACGCATTTCTTACCACGCCCGCATGCACCATTGCATCGCGTAAGCGACAGCGACGCCCGCAGGGCGGCGCGGCAGTGTCCAGCGCCATGACGCATCCTGCGGCATGGCCTGGCACGTGTACGTATCGTAAAATACCTGCTTAGTCCTCGAGCCCCTCCGCGCTGCACGAACATTCTTTACCCATTATCCTGGCTTCCGCCAGGTTGCCGGCGATGACGGGCAGGTCGAAAGGGTGGGAGTATGGAGGCGCATAGGCCAGATCCAGGAAGGAGAGGTCGGTGACGGTAAGCCCTCCCCTCACGGCGGTGGCCATGATGTCCAGGCGCTTGTCCACGACGGCCTCGTAGTCGCCCACCGCCTGCGCCCCGAGCACGCGGCCGGAAGCCCTGTCCACGGTCACCCGCAGCGTGATATCGCCCCCGCCGCGGTAATATCCAGGCCGGGAGGAGTCCTCGACGTCGACGCTCTCGGCGTCGAATCCCGCCGCGGAGGCCTCCTGGGTGCTGAGCCCGGTCTTTCCCACGCTCACGTCGAAGGCCTTGAGGATGAACGTCCCCTGGGTGCCGGGAAAGGCCGATTCGTTCCCCGCAACCGTCTCCGCGGCTACGCGTGCCTGTTTGCGGGCCGTGGAGCCCATGGGCATCCAGCTCTCCGCGCCGGTGACCAGGTTACGGGTGGTGGCGCAGTCGCCACAGGCCAGGACATCCGGTGCGCTGGTGCGCATGCGCTCGTCCACCCTGATGGCGCCCCTGGCCCCCAGTTCTACCCCCGCTTTTTCAGCGAGCGCGCTGGCGGGCTTTATCCCGATGGAGAGAAGGACCATATCCGTTTCTATCTCCTCCGTTCCGGCGCTCACCCCGGTGACCGTTCCCTCACCGCCGTGCAGGCCTTTGACTTCTGCCCCCAGGTGCAGCGTCACCCCGTTTCTCTCCAGCTGCGACGCCACCTGGGAGGCCAGGTCAGCATCCATAGGGGGGAGTACCTGCTCAGCCAGCTCCACCAGGTGCACCTCCATGTCCAGCCGCCTCAAGGCCTCGCACATCTCCAGCCCGATGGCGCCCGCGCCGACGATGACCGCCCGGTGCGGCGCCTGCAGGTCTATGAAAGATTTCATCTCCAGGGCGTTGGTCAGGGAGCGCAGCACGAAGACGCCGTCGAGGTCCTTGCCCCACAGGGGCGGGACGACGGGCGCCGCTCCCGTCCCGATGACCAGCGTGTCGTAGGGTATGGAGGACTCGCTCACCCCTTCCAGGTCGGCGACGCGTATGGTCTTGTTCTCCGTGTCGATGGAATTCACGCGGTGGCGCAGGAAGACGCGTATGTTCTGCCGGGACTCGAACTCGTCCGGCATCCTCGCCAGCAGCCTGCGCCAGTTGGGGCTGTGTCCCCCGATGAAATAAGGAAGACCGCAGCCGGCGTAGGATATGAACTCGTCCTGGTCGTATATCTCGATCTCCGCGTCGGGGCAGCAGCGCCGCGCCTTGGAGGCGAAAGTGGCTCCGCCCGCGACCCCGCCGATTACCACCAGTCTGCGCGAACCTCCCATGTCGATCACCCTCCCGCTGTAAATGGCAAATGGTCAAGTATATAATTCCCCTAGACGAGAAAGGATAACCGCTTGGCTGCAGCGTTCATCGCCGGCGTGGCCATGACCGATATCGGGTGGCACGAGCGCGACCCGCACGACATGGGGGTGCGGGTGTGCGCCGAGGCGCTGCGGGACGCGGGCCTCCTGCCCTCCCGGGTGGATGGTTTGATCTCTACCCCCCACGGATACATGTCCGGCACGCGCAAGATGATCTCCCAGAGGATGGCAGACTGTCTGGGCATCGAATGCGGTCTCATGCTGGATGTCGACAGCGGCGGCAACTCCAGCTCGGTCGCGGTGCATATAGCGCGCGACCGTATCCAGGGGGGCAAGATCAAGTCATGCCTGGTCTTCGCCGCGCAGAGGGAGGTGCCGCCCCGACAGATACGGGGCGACATCGTCGGCCACTTCCATCTCATCAAGGCGGCCAACTCCCTCTATGACTCATACCAGGCGGCTTACGGGGTGATCAGCCCCCTTCCCTTCTACGCCATGGCGATCCAGAGGTATATGCACCTGCACGCCATCGACGCGGAGGACATCGCGCGCGTTGCGGTTCTCTTGCGCGAGCACGCCCTGCGGCACCCGCAGGCGGCTTACTCGGAACCCCTGACGGTGGAAGAGGTGCTGGGGAGCAAGGTGCTCACACCTCCCATCCACCGCCACGAGAGTTCGGAGATGCACGACGGCGCGGCGGCGGTGGTGCTGGTTGGCGAGGAACTTGCGCGCGGCGACGGCCGGGCGGTGCGCGTGGCGGGAATGCGCGAGGCGCACGACGCCACCAGTTTCGTCCCCTACCGGGGGGAGATATCCAGGTTTCCCTGCGTGGGCAGGGCGGCGCACGGCGCGCTGGAGGAGAGCGGTTACGCCATCGCCGACATCGACGTGGCCGAGGTCTACGGCGCCTTCGCCGGCATGGAGCCCATGATGTACGAAGAGCTGGGTTTCTTCGCCCCGGGCGAAGCGCCGGCGGCAATCGCGGAGGGGCGCACCACCCACGGCGGCGAGGTACTCATCAACCCCAGCGGCGGCAGGCTCTCGCTGGGCCACCCCGCTTACGTGACCCCCCTGCTGGAGTTCGTGGAGATCGTGCGCCAGCTCCGGGGCGAGGCGGGCGAGCGCCAGAGACAAGGCGCCGCGGTGGGGCTGGTCCACACCGAGCAGGGTTTCATCAACGGCTCCATTGTGGCGGTGCTGGACAAGGCGAACTGGAGATAAGGTAGCGATGGCGAAGGACGTCTATCATAGCGAGGACGAGGCGGCGTCACCTGCGACGCAGCCGCCGGTTTCGCGCGAGGGCTGAAGGGACTCGCTCGTGGATACGAAACCCTACATGCAGGACCGCGCGGCGGAGGAGTTCTTCTCCCGCCTGGAGCGGGGCGAGTTCCAGACCACGCGCTGCCGCGGCTGCGGCGAGACGCATTACCCTCCCCGCGTGGTGTGCCCCGCCTGCCTGGGCGAGGACATGGAGTGGGTGGACCTGCCGCGCCAGGGGACTCTCCTCGCCTTCACACGGCAGGCCGACGCCATCCGCTGCCGCGAGCCGGACGTGCTGGGCCTGGTAGAACTGGAAGCCATTGGCAACGTCGTCACCCGCATCGACGCGCCCTTCGAGGAACTGTCCATAGGTATCAAAGTGGCCTTTGATACCTGGACCTCCCCCGACGGCGTCGCCTTGCACCAGTTCCGCCCGACGACTTGAGGGGTCACCTCTCGTCCTTTGCGCCCGGGAGCGCGGAGCGTCATGTAAACGCGCCGCACGCAAGCGGGCAAATATCCCCCGCGTCTTAACACCCTGTCGCTTTGATCCACTGGGCAGGTCCGCACCGGGAATGATGAATACTGATATCATTCTCTTATGATCGAGCAGATAGCCGAGGGATTGTACCTGGTTCACGGCGCCAACAGGGGGCGCTTCCCCTGGTCCCATTCCATCCTCGCCGCGGGGGACCGCACGGTCCTCTTCGATACCGGCTGCGGCGAGCCTGCTCGCGAATGGCTGCACCTGGTGCGGGATGTTCTCGGCCATGTCCCGACGGCTCCCACCGGCACTTTCCGGGAGGGAGACATCATCGACACCGGCCCGCTGCGTTTCCGGGCCCTGCACACTCCCGGCCATACCGCGGACCATTTCTGTTTCGTGGAGGAGGAAATGGGCATTCTCCTTTCCTTTGATATAGACCCCACACCCTTCGGTCCCTGGTACGGACACGACGAATGCGACCTGGACCAGTTCTGCGCGTCCCTGCACCGCATCCAGGAGCTGCGCCCGAGCATGGTGGTGTCCTCGCACCGCCGCCCCCTCAGCGACGGGATAGAGGAGGAGATAGCCGCCTTTGACGCCGTCTTCGTGCGGCGCAACGAGAAGATAGTAAGCATGCTCGAGGCGGGCCCGGCGCTACCCGAGGAACTGGCCGAACTGTCGCCGTTTTATGGTGTGCCGCAAAACGATTTCGCCCTGGCCCGCTACTTCGAGGCGCGCATGATCGAGAAACACCTGGAGCTTCTTGCCAGGAGGGGGTTGGCTTTACGCAGCAAGGGCGTGTCCTATTCGCTCTCCTGAATGCCTCCGTGATCCTGACAAGTGCATGTATTCGAGTATATGAAAGAAATTACCAGAATTCGTGTACGATTGCCCGCAGTCTGGGGAGGAAAATGAAGACCATCCGCATATTATCAACGATTCATTAGGTAGAAAGGATTAAGTAACCGATACGCCTGTGAATACGTCGGATAATCACTTGCGATATTGTATCAAGTCATGCCTGCTCCGGTTAAACCTGAAATCAAAGGCGCTCCTGATTCCCAAACCCCTTATAAAATACGTCACGCCTTCGTCATATGGCTCGATAAGCATGACGTTTGATCCGGTCTGGACCTCCTTGAGGTTCAGACCGGCCTGGATACGGTCCAAGCCCTTGTCGATATAGGCGGATGCTTTCTTATATCTTGCGTAGGGCACCATCTTTGAGGCCCCTGAGAACAAAGTAAACGCGCAGCGGATATTGTTCTTTGAGCAAAATTGCATTATATCCTTTTCCAGTGATTCAACGTTATCGAAAGAATAGAGATCGGTTATCGTATTCTTCCTGAAATTATAATGCTGGGACCATTCAACCAACAGTTCCTCAGGGGCTCGCAGCATGAAGCCGGGTTTCTTCTCCTCTATCCACGCCATGTCCTTCAGGATGCCCTTGACCTTGGCGACATGGCCAACGCTCACGCCGGCTTCATTTGCCAGTTCCTCGATCTTCCATATCCTTATGCCCTGAGACAGGAGAACCCTGATAACCCTGGAGGCCTTCGGAGAGAAAGCGGTTCTCAGGCCTCGCTTCTCCGGGAAGGGGTTCTTGATCCCGCCGACGTGGACGTATATGCTATCGAATTCGATGTGGCAATTCCCGACGAAATCGATATACCCAACCCCCTCTTCTACGAGGATCTTAGAGGAATGGGGAGAAACATAGGGCGCTATTAACAACGGGTATGATTCGGGATATTCCTGCCGAACCCGGAAAAGCGTTAAAGCGGCATTACGGAGTATCCTGGGCTCGCCGCTGCTTTTCATCTCGACCAACAGCTTATATTCGCCCCGTGGGAGAGCCAGCTTCACGGTCAGATCGAAGGGAGCGGCGGGCGCTTTTTCTATCTCGAAGTCCTTGATCAGACTGATGCCCGACAGACATCCTTCCAAGGCCCTTAACGCCCTATCCTCCATTTCCAGCCCACTTTTCATTAAATATCACCCTATCACCCTTTGGTGAAAACTATTATATAGTGAAAATATTTGGGTCATATGCAATCAAAGGCCCCGGTGCCCTGGCGCCCCATCGGACCGCCGCCCTTCAGGTTCATGCGCTCGCGAGCAAGACCTTCTGCTCGAAAGAGAAAAATGCGCGCGGGCATACGGGGAAATGACGATGGAATACTGCAATGGCATGTGTCCTGTTGACATATAGTCACCGCGTGCCCTGGATACCTGCCTACGATGTCTGCGCAAGCTGTGCCGTGACGTCAGGTTCCTCAGCTGGGGAGGCGTGTTGGTAGGAAGGATGCCCCCCTGCGCTACTTGCTCGACTGTTCCCAGATCTTTATCCACTCGTCCTCGGGGAACTCCGCGTACTGGATGATGGTGCCCAGGCCCTCGCGCGGGTGGATGTAGCACTCCTTCCACAGGGGGTTGTCGGTGTTGATGTCGAAGGGGTTCAGGCCCTGGGAGCGCAGGTGCGCGACCATCTCGTCTATGTCCCTGACTTTAAAGGTGAGGTGGTGCACTCCCTCCCCGCGTTTGGCTATGAAGCGGTTGACGAAGCTGCCGGGGTCGGCGGCGTACACCAGCTCCAGCATGCTGCCCGAGCCCAAGAGGAAGGAGGTGAAGCGGAAGCCCCCCCACTCCATGTCGAAGACCTCCTTCGCCCCCAGCACGTTGGTGAGGTAGGCGGCGGCCTTCTCCTTGTCCTTCACCGCGAAGGCGACGTGGTCCAGTTTCTCCACCAGGTCCATATCAAATCCTCCTTTCTACGGGGATCAGGTCTTGTTCTTGTTACCCTGGGGGGTATTTAAGCTGGTATTTTACATTTGGCTTCTTTAAGAGAAAGAGATGCCATATACCCCGGGGGGTAACAAAAAACAAGACCTGACCCCCTACGTATGGTCGCGCACGAGCTTGACGGCGGACACCATGATCACGGGCATCATGGTGAAGAAGCCTATGAGCGGCACCTGGGTCATGCCGTCGTAGGTCCAGTTCATCTCCAGCGCCATTATGACCACGATGAAAAAGATGTAAAAATATACCATGGTCGGCACCACGTCGATGAGGGTCCCGGACACCCGGTTGCGCTTGTGGAAGAAGAGCATGAAGATAAGGACCATGAAGAAGGGGGCGAGCCACCAGCCCACGAAATTGCCGATGGGGATGCCGGGCTTGCCAAGGGCGCCCTCGCCGTGCAATTCCTTGAGGTACGGGCCGCCGTTGATCCAGAACCACCAGGGGTCCTTGCCACCCGCCGTCCTCCATACCCCCGAGGCCGCCATGGGGTCCACCATGAGGTCCCAGGCGCAGACCAGGGTGGCCGTGGCCGAAGCGACCAGGGCCGACCACAGTGCCTTGCCCCACCATGTGCGGGCGCGGACCTCACCTTTCGCTCCCACCAGCCAGTCTATGAGCATGAACGCTGAATAGACGATGAAGGACCAGGTTAAGGTGATCAGGATGGGCACTCCGCCTATGGCCGGCCCCAGGGTGTCTGTATAGTTGTAGCGGCCGAAGAACCAGCCGTAGTTGTGCCCGATGAACTCGCAAAACCAGCCGATCACGATACAAATCAGAAAGAATGCCGCCGCCTGCTTCGTGCCCTTGACAACAACGGAATGCCAGACGCAGATGGCCAGCATGGAGAGCATGGCGATGGCGACAAGATATATGTTCAGCGGCGCTTCGTGCCTTACCAGGGCTATGAGGTGGACGACGCCGGCCGAAAGGATATAGAGAGGCACCAGGGCCACCATGATCTGGTGCGAGCGGGGCATCTTTCTCCAGGAAGCCACGACAGAAACCCGTTCCCGTTCCTCTACAAGAGCGCTCTCCTCCACCGCGATCCCTCCCTTTTATCCCTGCGTCCCCTCTGCGATGCGACCTACTTCAGTATTATTCATGTACGGGATGGCGAATACCTTTGTAATGCGCTTGAGTTGCTTTGACCAGCTTTCGCTGGAGCCGCTCAGCGCTGCGGGGGCGGGAAGCGGCGGCTCAGTCGTGGATTGTCCTGGACGCACACGAGATTGATGCCCTCCACCTCGAGAGACCTTATCATCTCCCCCACGGTGCGTGCGGTGTTTGGCGGATGAATTATGACGCAATCAGCCCGGCTATGGTATGACGTATCATCTATAATCGGGGGTAAGAGGTGAGGGGAATGGCCGTGATGTCCAGGAGGAAAAGAAGGAACCGCATCATCCTCTACGCGGTCCTCATCTGCCTGGCCGTGCTGGTGCTGGTGTCGGTCAGGAGCGGCTGGCTGGTGGGGAGCGCGAGCGATTCCACCGGTATCGGGCGTACTGGCAAGGTGCATCCGCGCCTGCAGGACCACGACCTGCTCAACTACGACAAGCCGCTGGAAGAGCTGATCGGGGCCAGCGAGGAGGTAAATGAAGCGGTATCCATCCTCATCGAGAAATCCAAGTGCCGCCTGTCGGTGCTCCTACGGGGCCAGGTGGTGAAACAGTACCCGGTGGTCTTCGGAGACAACGTGGAAGACGACAAGTTCATGAGGGGGGACGGCCGCGTACCCGAGGGGCGCTTTCGCATCCTCAAGCTCTATCCACATGACAGCTGGTCCAAATACATGCGTATCGATTATCCCAACCGCAGATCCTGGGAGAAACATGAACGGGCCAAGCGGGACGGCATCATACCGGCCGACGCCGGGATAAAGGCTAACATCGGCATACACGGGGTACCGCAGGGCGAGGACTACCTCGTCGAGGAGGGCACCGGCTGGACGGGCGGTTGCACGGCGATGACCCGCGCCGACGTGGACGAGGTGTACTTGGTATGCCGCAAGGGCACCCGGGTGGACATCGTCAAGTAAAGGGAGCCGCCTGGCGTGCCGGGCAACCCGCCGGTTATTACCCCTGCTGTTGCTGTTCCAGGTACTTCATGAGCTGCATGGTGAGCATATAGGACTGGTTGCGGTTCTCCATCATCAGGGCCTCGTCCATGCTGGGCGCGTTGAGGCCGGCGTTCAGGACCTCCTTGGTGAGGTGCAGGGCGAAGGGGCTCTTGTAGGCGAGATTCTGCGAGAGGGCGGCCGCCTGTGCCATCAAGTCCTCCCTCTCGTAGAGATGATCGGCCAGGCCGATGCGGTAAGCCTCCTCCGCCGGGATGCGGTCTCCGGTATAGCACATCTCCGCCGCCTTGCCGAATCCCACCAGGCGCCACAGCAGGTAGCTGGACGCCAGGTCCGCACCGCCCACCCCGATGTTGATATAGGCGGCGCAGAACACGGCGTCGCGGCTGGCCAGGCGGATGTCCGAGGCCATGGCGAAGGACATGCCGGCTCCCATGGCGTAGCCGTGCACGGCGGCGATGATGGGCTGGGGGCAGGTGCGCATGAGCTTGAGTATGGTCGAGAACCGGGCTTGTTTGCGGTAGATGTTTTCGGGAGTCATCCCATCCTGCGAGTAGCCCTCGGTCGCGTCCTTCATGTCGAACCCCGCGCAGAAGCCTTTCTCGCCCGCGCCGGTGAGTATGATCACGCTGGTTTCGAAATCCGTTTGGCGGCGCTCCCAGAAATCGATGAGCTCCTCCATCATCTGCCGGTTCACGGCGTTGACCGACTTTGGCCGGTTCAGGGTGAGCGTCCCTACCGCCCCCTCCACCTCGTATAGAATCGTTTCATATTCCATGACTCCACCTCCTTGTATCGAACCAAACAACAAAACACAGTCGCTGGACCTGATGGCTTGGCGAGTCCTGTAGTCGATAGGCCACAAGTCCGGGAACCGGGGGTCGGCCTGAAGCGACTTCATCTGCCCTGCCACCAGCCCGAGAACTACCGGGTCGGTCTCCGCGAGGCTTTGCGAGCGGGACCGTTACCCCGAGGCTCGGGCCGCAAAGCATAGAAATCCTCCAAGCCATCAGTCGAGCGACTCCAGGAACGCCTGCATCATCTGTTTCACTTGCGATTCGGAATAGAATTTAGGGTCGACCATGTCCGCCTCCAGGATGACGCCCCGCACTCCTGTCTCCGCGGTGATCCTGCGCGCTATCTCGTACTCGCCCAGGCAGTACGACTTACAGGAGTGGTTGGAATGGATGACGAAGCCGTCGATCTCGTAGTCCCGGATGTAATCAACGTACATGGCGGCCCGCAGGGGCAGGCGCAGGTTGGGCATGATCATCTGGTAACAATCGGCCATGCTCTCCAGGGGGCGGGCCATGTCGAACTCCCCCTGCCACACGTTGGTGTAGGTGTCCACCGCGAAGCAGGCTCCGAGGTCGGCGCAGAAGTCGAAGAGATCGCGCAAGGCGTACCAGGGGGGGATGTGGTCCCAGAGCAGGCGGTACTTTTCGTCCTCCACCGCCCCCTCGCCCCGCTCCACCCGCTCCCGCACCTGCGCCAGCATGTCCCGGTAATAATCGTAAGCCGTCTGCGTGCCCCGCAGGGTCACGATGAGGGCCATGTGCACGAACATGTCCGGCGAGTTGAGGGGGGAGGGGCGCGCGCGCCGCAGGTCCTGTATCTGCGTCCACAGCTTGGCGGTTTCGCTGGAGACCTGCAGGGTCTCCCACAGGCGGTCGCGGTCCACTTCCCTGCCCAGGATGTCGCCCAGCTCGGAGAGGATGCGCTCCAGCTGCCGCACCAGGTAGGCGCGGTCCTGCGGCGTGGGCTCCCCGGCACAGTAAGGGGTGTCGAAGAAGAGCAGGGGGATGCCAAAGCGCCGGCTCAGCACCTCGTACCACTTGAACATGGTGCCGCAGCCGTTGTTGCAGGCGAGGAGGAGGTCGGGCGCGGGCAGCGCCCCCAGCGGGCCCTCCCCGCGCGCGGTGGAGGCGATGGTGGAGCGGGCGTACGAGCAGACACAGTCGTCGAACCCCATATCCCCCGCTGCGGCGCAAAGGTCTCCTCCCATGTGCTGCGCGCCGATCATGGCGCCGTAGTTCTCGGGGAAGATGGGGATGACCCCCGCGGCCAACAGCAGCTCCACCGGGGCGCCGGAGGTCACCCAGGCCTTGGGTCTGTCCGAGGTGAAAGCCTCGGTGTAATAGGCGGTCATCACCTCTTTCATCGTCTTCTCGCAGAGCAGCTTCAATCTCCTGGCCATGATCCGTCACATCCCTTCGCCGAGGATCTCGGATAGGGCCTGCAGGCGGGTCCGCATCTGGCCGGTGGGCTGGAAGGGGTGCTCCAGGTCAAGCCGCACCGAGGGGATGCCCTCCGCGTCCAGCCGCTCCTTCAGCCCGGGGTAATCGAAGGAGTGAAACTCGCAGAATGCCTGCTGGGCGAAGACCACCCCCTCTGCCCCGCTTTCCCCGATGCCCGCGATAAGCTCTTGCTCGCGCCGGTTCGCGGGATCGAGCTTGGTGGGGCAGGGGCACCGCCCCAGGTAACGCTCGGCCAGGGCGCGCAGGGGCTCGCCGTCCTCGGCCACCATGCCCGCGGCGAAGCGTGAAGCGGTGCACAGGTCGTCCCATACCACCCGCATGCCGTATTCCTCCAGGAGATCGAAGACCTCCAACTGGGGGACTGGGCCTCCGATCACGGCCACCCGCCTCGTACCGGCCTCTGTCCCGCCGGCCTCGACGCGCCCCATCATGTCCAGGAACTCCTCGGGGCCGGTGAGCTGCAGGGCAAGATATGCCGCGTAGAGCCGGCGGTTCCCCGGGTCCGCTTCGCGCAGGCCTTCCAGGGCGGAGCGGCAGCGGTTATAGAGCCGGATGCTCTCCTGCAGGTCCCCGTCGCTTATCTCTTTGCCCGCCTCCTCCTCGAGGCTCCGCCTGAGGACCGCCAGTTCCTCCACCATGTAGTCCACAGCCTCGGGCGCATGCACTATGGTGGGGACCATGAGGCGCATGACGCGCAGTCCGGGGGCCGCCGTCTCCACCAGGTCGGAGAGGTTGCGTATGGTGTCGCAGGTGTGGGGCATGACCACGGCCGCGAGGTAGTCGCAGGTGCAGCCCCCCAGGCCCTCCAGGAGGCTGCGGGCGAAAGAACAGCAGAAGGGCTGCATGTATGCGCCCGCCACGTCGCCGGGGGCGGGGCCCTGCAGCATACGCACGGGGACGGCACCCGCCGCGTGGATGAGCTCCACCGGCACATAGCTGCAGAAATAACCGACGACCTTTTCGCCCGCGTCCCTTCTCTCCCTCAAGGCCGGGTGCGGATCGCGCACCGTATCCATCATCTTCTCCCATGCCTCCGTTTGCTCCATACCTCCTCCGATCAATGGGGTCAGCTCTTGTTCTTTGTTACATCCGGGGGTATTTTTTCTTACTTTCATTCTCCTAGTCTACCGGGGCGCCCGCCCCGGACCTAGCGGTCTATCTCGAAAACGCACCTTTCGGCGCCCATGGCCCGGCACTCCACCTCGCACGCGCGCAGTTCCTCGCCGCTTATAGCGCTGGTGTATCCCGCCACGATGCCCGCGTAAAGGTGGCATACCGGCCTCTGTGAGGGTCCCAGCCATGCCGCCTCCTGCGAATTGGTGAGAAATACCCGGAGCGGCTGCGACTTTACCTCGAACTCGAGATGGCCCCATCCGCCCTCGTCGGTGATGAGGCGGGAAACCTCGCCCATGACCTCGAGGAAGAAGCGCGCCAGCAGGGGGTCGGATCGCACGTCGTCTACGATGGTGCTGTTCCGGATGAGGGGCACCAGCACGCGTGGCGCCCACTGCCCGCTCTCCAGGGCGGTGCAGACCTCCCAGCGGCACAGGTTATAGCCGAGTTCGTAGAGGGCCTCGTTCTTCTCTTTTTCGGGGAGCCTCTTCTCCAGCACCCGGTGCATCTGCTCGATCACCTTGGACCCGAAGAGGATCTCCTCCACCCCGCCGATGCCGATGCGCCCGCGCTCGCGGTCGACGTAATGCATCTCGAAGGCGGTGTGTCCCAGGAACGCCTTGAACAGGACCATGAGCCTCCTGGAGAGTAACGGGGTCCTGGAGAGCGGCCTGAGGCAAAACCGCACCAGCAGGGAGTGCCTCTCCAGGAATCCGATCCCCGCCAGCAATACCCTCAGCTTAGCCTTCTTGAACATCCCGCCTCCCTGCTCGTCATGGGGTCAGGTTTTGAATTCTGCCTGCCATATTATGGCATGCCTTGAAAAAGACCTGCTAGATAGGCCTGCTTTTCGGCCTTTCCGGCCAAGATACCACGGTATGCAAAAAACAAGACCTGACCCCCTAGTACTAGTACCCGGTTTCTTCGGAGAGCATGCGCACCAGTTCCTTCTTGACGATCTTGCCGATGGGGTTGCGCGGCAGGCTGTCTAAGATCACCACCCGCCGCGGCACCTTGAAGCGGGCAAGCCTCTCGGAGAGGAACTCCACCAGTTCCCCCTCGGAGAGGCTTGCGCCCGGCTTGAGCGCCACCACCGCCACCGGTATCTCCCCCAGCTTTGCGTCGGGCTGGGGGATGAGGGCCGCCTCGGCGATGGCGGGATGGGTGTATATCAGCTCCTCCACCTCGCGGGGGAAGACCTTCTCGCCCCCCACGTTCACCATCTCCTTCTTGCGGTCCACCATGAAGAAGTAACCTTCTTCGTCGTAGTAGCCCATGTCCCCGGAATGCAGCCAGCCCCCGCGCAGCGCCGCCTCCGTCTCCTCCGGCCGCTTGTAGTAGCCCTTCATCACCAGCGGACCCCGTATGACCAGTTCGCCCACCTCGTTCGGGCCGAGCAGGTTGCCCGCGTCATCCATGACCCCCACCTCCACGCCGGGGTGGGCCAGGCCCACGCTGCCCTCCTTGTAGGGCATGTTCATGCGCTGGATGGTGGCGGATGCCGAGCACTCCGTGAGGCCCCACGCCTCCAGGATGGTGATGCTCAGGGCTGACGAGCAGTCCTGCATGAGCTGCGCCGGCATGGCCGAGGCCCCGGAGATGCCGATGCGCAGCGACGAGAGGTCGTACTTGTCCCGTTCGGGGTGGTTGTAGACCATGTAGTACATGGCCACCACCATGGGGAGGAAGGTCACGCGGTGCTTCTCTATGGCCCGGAAAACGGCCTCGGCGTCGAAGGGGTCCATGAGCACGAAGCAGGTCCCCACCCGGAAGCAGCACAGCATGACGGTTATGCCGTAGCCGTGGAACATGGGCACCACCATGAGGGCGCGGTCGTCGCCCGCGAGTTCCAGCACTCCGATGATGGCGTCGGCGTGGAAGAAGAGATTGCCCTGGGTGAGCATGGTGCCCTTGGGGACGCCCGTGGTACCCGAGGTATAGAGTATCTCCGCCACGTCATCCTCTCCCACAGCGATGTCGAGAGGAGAACCCGAGCCCCTTTCCTCCAGGTCCCGGAAGAGGAGCCCTTCCTCATACGGCCCGGTGGTGATAAGCCACTTGAAGAGGGGAGGCTTCTCCGCGATCTTCGAGTAGAATTCCGCGAAGGTGGGGGTGGCCACCAGGGCCACGGAATCACTGTCTCGCAGCAGGAACTCGAGCTCGCGCTCCTTGTAGAAGATGTTCACCGGGACGGCTACCGCCCCCAGGTAGGAGCAGGCGAAGAAGGTGACGATGAACTCCGGGCAGTTGTTGAGCATAACCGCCACCTTGTCGCCCCGCCCCACGCCCAGGTCAGTGAGGGCGTTGGCGAAACGGGTCACCCTGGCCTCCATCTCGCGGTAGGAGATGGGCTCGTCTTTGTAGATGACCGCGGGTCGATCGCCCATGTCGACTGCCCGGGATTGCAGCAGCTCCTTCAGGGTCAAAGCCACCACCTACCCGATCTTCAGCAGTATCTTGAGGTACTTGCGCCGGTTCTCCTCGAAGTGGTCGAAGAAGTCGACGATCTGATCGAAGGGTATGATGTTGCTGACCACGTCGCCCGGGTGCAGCTCGCCCTTGCCCACCAGGTCCACGACCTCCTTCATCTCCACGTTGTAGCCCATGGTGGCGAAGATGTTGTACTCGCACGCGAAGGCGGCGAGGAGCATGAGGGGATAGGTCGGCGACTCGTAGAAGGCGAAGCCCAGCAGCCCGATGCGCCCGTCCTTGCGCGTGGAATAAACGGCCGTGTCTATGCTGGCCTGCAGCCCCACGGCGTCGAAGCTCACGTCCGCCCCTACGCCGCCGTTTATCTCCGCCACCCTGCTTATGGGGTCCTCGGTTTCCGGGTTGAGAACGTGGGTGGCCCCCATCTCCAGCGCCTTCTGCCGCCGCGATTCCAGGGGCTCGCTGACGATGATGTTTTTCGCGCCCTTGTGCTTGGCCACCATGGCCATGAGCAGCCCCACCGGCCCCGCGCCGACGATGAAGACGTTCTCGCCGGGCTGGAGGCCGGAGCGCTTGATGGCGCGGTAAACGACCGAGGTGGGCTCGACCGTCGCGGCCTCCTCCAGGCTCACTCCCTCGGGGAGCTTGTATACTCCCTTGTAATGCAGGGGCACGTACTCGGCGAAGGTGCCGTGTATATGCATGCCGTGGGCCTTGGGATTCAGGCACAGGTTCCATTTCTCCTGCTCGCAGTAGTAACACTCCCAGCACGGGTAGTAGGGGAGACCGGTGACCGCGTCGCCTTTCTCCAGGCCCGTGACTGCCTCTCCCACCTCTTCCACCACGCCCGAGAACTCATGCCCGAGCGCAATGGGTGGATTGAAGATGGTCTGCGGCCCGTACAGGTACTCGAAGACGTCGGTGTGGCAGATACCCGCGTAGGCCACCTTGATCTTCACGTCCTCGGGACCCACCTCGGGCTCCGGGATATCCTCGATCCGCATGTCTCGTTGCGCGTGCCATACAGCCGCTTTCATCGCATTCCCCTTTCATATGCTCCCCGACCCATAATAATTCATTAGATGAAGTATATCTTCAAGCCCGGAGGTCCCTCACCAGGGCCGGTTGAGGTGCTCCAGGAACGAAACACGGTCCTCCAGCGTCTCCACCACCGTGCGCAGCACGTTCATGAAACCCTTGATGTCCTCCTCGCTGACCTTCTCCCACACCGGGAAGAACAGGGCCTGGCGGTGGCTCACGATGTTGTCGATGAGCTTTCTCCCCTTGGGGGTGAACTTGAGCAGCGTCTCCCGGCGGTCCTTATCGCTCTTTTCCCTTTTCACCAGGCCTTTTCTCTCACATCTCTGGGCGATCTGGGTAAGGGTGGAGTTGTTGAGAGAGAGGAGCTCCGCCACGTCCTTCATGCGCATGTCCTCGCGGAAACGCATGAGGAGGAGCAGGTAGAACTCCACCTTGTCGATGTGGTAGAGGGAGAGCTCCTTGGCTTCCCACAGGGTGGTGGTGTAATCGAAGAGGGTGTACAGCCTCTCGATATCGGGAAGATGAAAAAAGATCTCTTTGCGCTCCAAGATGACCCCCAGGAATTAGTTCATATAGTGAATTATCCTACCGAAACGGGTTGGAGTCAACGGGTTCTTGAGCGGAAGTGTCCCGTGTGCCGGGGGAAGACGGGCCGCCCCGCCTTACTGCGCCTTCACGGGCAGGCGGGCGCGGTCATCGCGCGTGCCGAGCCGCAAAGCCCCGATGTTTGTGGGATGACCTCCTGATAGTATGATTAACGGGAGTGACGATGCTCATTCGCCGGCAATGGGGAACGGGTTAAGCTGTATTAAGGGATTAATCGGTTATGAAGGGAGAGGTTGACATGAAGATCGATAGCCCGGAGGCATATATCGACAGCCTGCGCAAGCTCGAGCGCAGGATATTCGTCATGGGGGAAAGGGCGGACAACCCAACCGACCATCCCATGATCAGGCCTTCCATCAACGCCGTCGCCGAGACCTATAACCTCGGTGACGAGCCGGAGGCGGAGGGACTCCTCTTCGTGCAGTCCCACCTCACCGGCGAGCGCACCAGCCGCTTCACGCATATCCACCAGTCCACGGACGACCTGGTGAACAAGGTGCTCATGCAGCGCCTGTTGGGCAGGCGCACGTCCACGTGTTTCCAGCGCTGTGTGGGCATGGACGGCATCAACGCCCTATACTCGGTGACCTATGAATGCGACCAGGCCTGCGGGACGGAGTATCACGAGCGGCTCAAGGATTACCTGCGCTTCATCCAGAAAGAGAACGTGGTCGTGGACGGGGCCATGACCGACGTCAAGGGCGACCGCGGTCTGCGGCCCGCCGACCAGTCGGATCCCGACATGTTCGTGCACGTGGTCGAGCGACAGAAGGACGGTATTTTGGTGCGCGGCGCCAAGGCGCATCAGACCGGGTCCCTCAACTCCCACGAGATACTGGTCATGCCCACGGCCGCCATGCGCGAGAACGAGGGCGACTACGCCGTCTCCTTCGCCGTGCCCGCTGACACCGAGGGCATAACCTTTGTCCTGGGACGGCAGCCCTCGGACACCCGCAAGATGGAGGGCAGTCCCATGGACGTGGGTAATCCCAAATACGGCAGCCAGGAGGCCCTGGTGATCTTCGACGACGTCTTCGTCCCCTGGGAGCGGGTGTTCATGTGCGGCGAGCACGAGCAGAGCGGCAAGGTGGTGGAGCGCTTCGCCGCCTATCACCGCCAGAGCTACGGCGGCTGCAAGGTTGGCGTCGGCGACGTGCTGGTGGGGGCGGCGCAGCTGGCGGCCTCCCATGGCGGAGTGGACCGGGTAAGCCACGTCAGGGACAAGATAACGGAGATGATCCACCTCAACGAGACCCTGTTCTCGTGCGGCATCGCCTGCTCGAGCCGTGGGGAGGCGACTCCCTCGGGGTGCTACATGGTGGACATGATGCTCGCCAACGTGTGCAAGCACAACGTGACGCGGTTTCCCTTCGAGATATCGCGCCTGCTGCAGGACATCGCGGGCGGCCTGGTGGTGACCATGCCCTCGCAGAAGGACTTCGAGAACCCCGAGGTGGCTTCCTACCTGGAGAAATACCTCAAGGGCTCGGTGGACATACCCACCATAGACCGCATCAAGATACTCAAGTTCATCGAGAATATGACCATGGGGTGCGGGGCGGCGGCCTACCTTACCGAGAGCATCCACGGCGCGGGTTCACCCCAGGCGCAGCGGATCATGATCTACCGCCTGGCCGACCTGGAAGAAAAAGTCAAGTACGCCAAAAAACTCGCGGACATAGACTAAACGCTCGATAACCTGTATCGCGAAAGCGATTGAGCCGCCCGCAGGGCGGCGCAACAGCCCAGGCTCCCATTATCTCGAGACCCGACGCATCGATACATAGCCGCTTCAACCGTTTGAGACCATGCCCCTCCCGGGGCAACGTTGGGAAGAGCATAAACCATCCTGGGTTTATACCTCGGGGTCACTTCTTGCATGCACGCCGCAAAACCCCCGTTGCCAACAGGCAACATACCGCGGTATGCAAAAAACAAGACCTGACCCCGCACTCTGCCTTCCTGCTATCATATGGATAGGGAGGGCAATGAGCGAGGAAGCGAAGAAAGGCATATGGGATAGACCATGGAGGAAGAGACCGACCAGCCCTTTTTTTTCAGGGGACGCTGGAGAGGGCGGAAGCTGTGGATATTGATCTGTGCATCGCTGCTCGCGGGTGCGCTGGTGTTCATGCTGGTATGGATCAACCCCTCATCTGAAAACGGCAGGGGACGGGCTTCGCCCGCAGGGCGGGAAACGTCGCAGCCGGAGGCGGCGGCCGGGAGCGCGGAAGATCCCATGCAGGATGCAAAGGGAGGACAGCCGCAGGAGCCCGCCGCGCAGGAGGATGGCCAGCAGCCGCCCGCCACGCCCGGGGCGGGCGGGAGCGCACCCGGGATTGTGGTGGAATTTCCCGAGCCTGCGGGCATGATCCCCGCAGAGCCGCCTCCCGGCGGATACGGGGACGTCCTGGGTCATTGGGTACTGAATATGTCAGGCTCCGACTACGGCCTCACCAACTGCCACGTCGTGCTGAACGAAGACGGGACCATCTCCTCTCCACCCGACTACGACCAGGTATTCCTCATCACCGGCAGCGCGTACACCTGGCGTGAAGGGAGCAGCGGCTTTTCCGCTTCCCTGCGGGTTACCTTGAAGCTGAACGGCGGCCAGGCTGCGATACCGGTTGAGATAGAACTCGCGGGAAACGTGGCTGAATCACTACTCGAGATAACGGGGAGCTTCACGGCTTCGCCCCCTGGCGAAGCTTATGGACCCTATGCTCAACGGGGCGGCTTTGCCATGCACCGCTGAAGCGCCGTACCTGGCCGCTGCCGGGACAGGGTTCCGGAGGCGGGCGGTCAGGGGGGGCAAAACGGGAGGATTTGACCGCGGGTTGAAGGAAAACCAGTACAGGTAAAGAATCATTAGTAAAGCCGTTCAGGCGGCGTTTGGTACGGTTCCCGGACATCCCGGGCTTGTTTGATTGATGGCTGAACCGTTGCTACACTTGTTTCGATGGCGGTTATTAAGCATCGGTATTTGGGTATAAGTAGGGGCATCAGGCAGTGAGGCATGCGGTAGGGGAGGTGATGTCACAACCATTAACCGGGAGCGTACAGCTGGACAAAACCACCTAGGCAGTCGGATAAAGCACATCAAGTAAACCACGGTACATTTCTTCGGACCATCACCCACAGGCATAAGACACTCGCAGCATCACCAGACCGACAAAGCTCCTGAACGCAGAGGGATTTACTATCCCGGAACCGCTGGAGTTATGGGAGAATCGAGATCGAATAACGCCATTTACGGGAGGAAAGACATCTAGGACAAGGGGGGTTGAGGAACATGCGTCTAAAAGCGATCATCGTGCTGATCGTGGCCCTGATGATGGTCACCCTGGGTCTGGCCTCGTGCGGCGAGGAGGCGGGCGAGAAAGTCACGAAGAAGATCGGGCTAACCGCTCCTCTCAGCGGTGTTTCCGCGCAATACGGAAAGGATATAGAGGCCGGAGTCCAGATGGCCATCGAGCGCATAAACGAGGAAGGCGGCATAACCATAGGTGACACCACCTATGTCTTCGAGCTGGTATCCGCGGACGACGAGGCCACGCCGGAGCCGGCCCTCTCCAACGCCCAGCGCTTCATCCTGGAGGAGGACATCAAGGTCATCTTCGACCCCGTGGCCACCTCCATCCAGCCGCTCATCGGCATCAACGAGAAGGCGGGCGAGGAGTTCATCATGATGGCCTACACCAGCGTGCCCCTGTACACTGAGAAGGTCAACAAGTACATGATCACCATGCCTCCGCCGTTCGCATCCTATATCAAGCCCTGGATCACGCTGGCCATGGGCAAGGGTTGGACGAAGCTGGGCATGGTGCAGACCACCGGGGCTTACGGCGACCTGTGGGGCAAGTACTTCGAGCAGGCCTGGACGGGAGCGGGCGGCACGGTAGTAGCCAAGGCGCCGGCCAGCTACTACACGGAGTCGGACTTCACGCCCTACCTGACCACGGTGCTCGCCGCCAACCCGGACGTTATCTTCTGCGGCGGGCCCTCGGACCCGACGG
>MTKY01051406.1_pt1 | contig 54215 bp, 49 predicted proteins | sample 1042731 | NCBI WGS metagenome assembly MTKY01 (sample SAMN06212206, study PRJNA360538) | anaerobic digester metagenome | biome: Wastewater treatment plant; material: sludge; isolation source: anaerobic digester fed with sludge from wastewater treatment plant | place: Denmark: WWTP Soeholt ...
CGCCTCATAGACTTCCCCGCGTGAAAGCTGCCGTCCAGATCGCCGAACTCACGCGCCGGTTCGGGACGGTGCCAGCGTGTGACGGGATGACCTGGTCAGCGCCGCAAGGGTCGATCACCATCGTCCTGGGGCCCAACGGGGCCGGTAAGACCACGGCCGTCGAGTGCGCCGTTGGACTGCAACGACCCGACGGGGGCTCGGTCCGGGTCTTGGACACCGAGCCGTGGCTCGCGTCACCGGACCACCGGGCCCGCGTCGGGGTCATGTTGCAGGCGGGGGGTCTGCCCAACGGCAGCAAGCCGCTCACCCTCCTGCACCATCTGGCCTCGTTCTATGCCCACCCCGCCCCGGTGGCGGGGCTCGCGGCCCGGCTGGGGATCGACAGCTTCGCCAGGACGACGGTCCGGCGCCTGTCCGGCGGGCAGAAGCAGCGGGTCGCGCTCGCGGCGGCGCTGGTCGGTCGCCCCGAGGTGGTCTTCCTCGACGAACCCACGGCGGGGCTCGACCCACACGGACGGCTGGACGTCTACGACCTGCTGCGCGAGGTGCAGGCCGACGGCGCGACCCTCGTCGTCACCACGCATTCGTTCGAGGAGGCCCAAACCTTGGCCACGCACCTGGTCGTCCTCGCCGACGGACGCACCGCGGCCGAAGGCACACCCGCCGACGTCGTCGGCTCGAGCAGCCTCGAACAGGTCTACTTCGCCCTCACCCGCAAGGCGCAGTCATGACCGCGCCCGCGCTCCCGCCCCGATCGGCGCCGGCCCCCGCTCCCGCTCGAGCCCGGGTGCTGGCCCAGGCTCGCTTCGAACTGACCACACTTCTGGCTAACGGCGAGCAACTGCTTGTCTCTCTCGTTCTCCCGCTCGGCGCGCTCGTTGGGCTCGCGCTGAGCACCGCCCCGTCCCTGGGTGACGGGCGCCGGATCGACCTTGCCGTCCCTGGCGTCCTCGCCCTCTGCGTCATCTCGGCTGCGTTCACCGCGCAGGCCATCGCCACGGGCTTCGATCGCCGGTATGCCGTGCTCCGCCTCCTCGGCACCACTCCCCTGGGCCGAGACGGGCTGCTCTGGGGCAAGGCCGCCGCCACGCTGGGCGTCGAGGTGCTCCAGTGGCTGGTCATTGGGGGTGTCGGTGTCGCGCTCGGTTGGCGTCCGGTCCCCCTGGGCCTGCTGTATGCCGTCCCGTTCCTGCTCGCGGGCACCTGGGCTTTCGTCGCTCTCGCCCTCCTGCTGGCCGGTCTGGTCCGCGCCGAAGGCGTCCTGGCGCTGGCGAACCTCCTCTGGGTGCTGTTCCTCGTCCTGGGCGGGGTGATCGTGCCCCGGACCCAACTGCCCGAGGCGCTGACCGGCGTGGCCGGCATACTGCCCTCGGCCGCTCTCGGGGACGGGCTCCGAGCCGCCCTCGCCACGGGCACCTTCTCCATCGGTGCTTTCGTGGTCCTGCTGGTGTGGGGCGCGATCGCCACGGGCCTGGCCCGCCGGACCTTTCGCTGGTCGGACTGACACCTCGCGCTGGGAGAAGCCCACCGCCGTGTCGCCCCAGCAGCGAGCGTGACGGAGTGCGGCTGAGGGGGTGTTCACGCCCTCCGGCGCACACCGTCACGCCCTCGCCGGGCACGCGGACCCGCGGGCCTCCGGCCTCCGACCAGCGGGCACGAGGTCAGCGCAGGTCGAACTCGATGTTGTCGATGAGCCGGGTCCGGCCCAACCGAGCCGCGATGAGCGCCACCCGGGGTCCGGGGGCGGCATACGCCTCGGATGCCGCCGACGGCTCGGCGAGGTCGGGCGTGCGGACCGCGGCGTAGTCGACGTCGAACCCCGCCTCGGCCAACGCCAGCCCGGCCTGCGCCTCGACGACCAGCCGGGACGTCCCGGCCAGGGTCGCGTCGCGCATCCCGCGCAGCGTCCGGTGGATCACCGTCGCGGTGGCCCGCTCCTGCGCCGTGAGGTATTGGTTGCGCGAGCTCATCGCCAACCCGTCGGCCTCACGGACGATCTCGCCTCGCAGCAGCTCCAACGGGTAGGCCAGGTCGGTCACCATCTGCTGGATGACCGCGAGTTGCTGAAAGTCCTTCTTGCCGAAGGCGGCCACGTCCGGCTGCACCTGGTTGAACAACCGGGCGACGACCGTGCAGACCCCGTCGAAGTGCCCCGGGCGGTGCACCCCTTCGAGCACGTCCGCGACCCCGGGCAGCCGGATGTTGGACGCGAGCTCGACGCCGAACGGATACATGCCCTCGACCGTCGGCAGCCACAAGGCGTCACACCCAGCGGCCGCAAGCCCGGTCATGTCCGCTTCCGGCGTGCGCGGATAGCGGGTGAAGTCCTCGCTCGGGCCGAACTGCGTCGGGTTGACGAACACGCTGGAGATCACCCGGTCTGAGTGTGCCCGGGCGAGCTCCACGAGTGAGTAGTGCCCCTCGTGGAGGTTGCCCATCGTCGGCACGAACCCGATCCGCAACCCGGCCCGGCGCCATTCGAGGATGTGTCGGCGCAGCGCAGGCAGGTCGGTGATGGTGTCGATCACGGGAGGCCTCTCACTGGTAGGCGTGCGCGGCGTCGGGGAAGCTCCCGTCGCGGACCGCGGCACAGTATGCCGCCACCGCTCCGGCCACAGAACCACCCTCGGCGAGGAAGTCCTTGACGAACTTCGGGGCCCGGTGCCCGGTGTCCAGGCCGAGCATGTCATGCAGGACGAGCACCTGCCCGTCGCAGCCGGGTCCGGCGCCGATCCCGATCGTCGGGATGGGCGTCGTCGCGGTGACCGAGGCGGCGACCGCGGACGGCACACACTCCAGGACGAGCATGCTGGCACCCGCCTCGGCCACGGCCACGGAGTCCTCGTGCAGGCGGGCGGCGGCCCGCTCCTCGCGCCCCTGCACCTTGTAGCCACCGAGCCGAAGCACCGACTGCGGGGTCAACCCCAAGTGCGCGCAGACGGGGATCTCGCGTTCGGTGAGGAAGCGGATCGTCTCGAGCTTGTGCCCCGCGCCCTCAAGTTTGACCATCTGGGCTCCGGCAGCGGCAAGCTGCTGGGAGGCGTCCAGGGCCCGTTCAGGGGTCGCGTCGGCCAGGAACGGCAGGTCCGAGACCAGCAGTGCCCGCGACAGCCCGGACGCCACCGCCGCCGTGTGGTAGGCGATGTCACCCACCGTCACCGCGATCGTCGAGGCGAGGCCACGCACGACCATCCCGAGGGAGTCCCCGACCAGGACTAGGTCGACCCCGTGCCGGTCCAGCACGCGCGCGAAACTCGCGTCGTATGCCGTGAGCATGGCCAGTTTGCGACCGACGGCCTTGGCCTCGGCCAGGGCCGGAACCGTCCAGGCCTTGGCCCACTTCTCGTCATCCAGATACCCCACGGCACCACCGTAGTCGCCGCTCCCCGCGCCGACCCCCGCACGTGAGCCCCTGCCTGGCGGCATACGCTGGGGCGCGTGGCACTTCCCGTCTGTAAACCGTCCTGGCTACGACCCATCCTCGTGGCGAACGTCGTTGCCGAAGTCCTCATCATCGTCACCGGCGGCATCGTCCGGCTCACCGGCAGCGGGCTCGGGTGCCCCGACTGGCCGACCTGTGCGCAGGGTTCGCTGACCCCGATCGCGGCGCAGGCGGAGGGTTTCCACAAGTTCATCGAGTTCGGCAACCGCACCCTCACCGGCGTGCTCATCGTCATCGCAGTGCTGGCTCTCTGGGCGGTGACGACCCTGCTGCCGCACCGTCGTCAGCTGCACCTGCTCGGCTGGGCCATGATCGTCGGGATCCTCATCGAGGCGGTCGTGGGCGGCATCACCGTCTGGACCGGCCTCAACCCCGTGATCGTCGCCTTCCACTTCCTCGCCACGATCGTCCTGGTCGCCATCGCCACCGCGATGCTGCGCGGCGCCGAGGACGGCAACGACGTCGACGCTCGCACGCGCACCCTGCTCGTCCCGGCCATCACGGCGCGCCTTGCCTGGCTCACGTATGCCGTGGGGATGCTCGTGCTCGTCCTCGGCACCGTGGTCACGGGGTCGGGTCCGCACTCCGGCGACGCAGACACTCCGGCGCGGACCGGTTTCGATCCCCGCACGGTGTCGTGGATCCATGCCGACGTCGTCATGCTTTTCCTTGGTCTGCTTGTCGCCGTGCTCGTCGCGGTCCGCCTGGCCCGGGCCGGGGGGCCGGACGTCGTCGGCACCGAGCCCGAGCTCGCCCGGCTGCGCCGCTCATGGACCTCGGTGCTGCACATCAGCCTGCTTCAAGGCGTCGTGGGCTACGTCCAGTTCTTCACCGGGCTCCCAATCCTTCTCGTGCTGGCCCACATGCTCTTCGCTGCCCTGCTCGCCGTGGCCTTGACCTACGGGACGCTCAACCTCTACCGCAACCCCGTGTCTGCGGGAGTTGTTTCGCGAACCGCCTCGCCGAAGTCGGCCTCACGAAGATAGTCAAGCGTCCTTGACAGTCAAGGAGACTTGACATACTTTGGACGCATGACAACACAGCTCTCCACACCCAACAAGGTCATCCTGTCCGTCCTCGCGCTGGGGTCCATCTGGGCAGCAGCACATGGCAATTGGCGCACCAGCCTCGTCCTCGGCGGCGCGGTCGTCGGCGCCCTCCTGGTGATCCGCTCCGCCCGCCGGGGCCGTTTTGGCGACACCACTCGGCTCGACATCGGCGAGCCGCTCGATGAGCGCGAACGCGTCATGTTCGACCGCGGTCTGGCGTGGGTGGGCCTCACAGCGATCGCGATCGACCTGGGCTTGCTGTTGTATCGGCTCGGCGCTGGATCGCTGGAGTTCGCGGGCGCCGAGTGGCGACTCGTCGCGATGTGCATTGTCTGGGCGATCGCCAACCGGGTCCAGGTCCGCCGGGGCGGTAGCGGTGCATAACGTCGTTCGCGAGCTCCGAGCGCAACGGGGACTGAGCCAAGGTGCCCTCGGCGAGCTGCTCGGAGTGTCCCGCCAGACCGTCAACGCCATCGAGACGGGCAAGTACGACCCCTCACTTCCCCTCGCGATCCGGCTGGCCCGCCTGTTCGCGCGGTCCGTCGAGGAGGTCTTCCTCATCGACGGCCCCCCGCAGTAACCTCCCCAGCCCGTCCCATCGTCACCGAACCCTAAGGATTCCTGGCGGTCGGCTGCCAAGCCGCGGACCTACCCTGATCGGCATGGCGCATGTTCTCGTCGTCGACGACGACCCCACGGTCCGTGAGGTCGTCGCCGGCTACCTGGCCCGGGCCGGGCTGACGGTCGACGAGGCTGCCGACGGGATGGACGCGCTCGACCGGGCCCGGCATACACCTCCGGATGTCGTCGTCCTCGACCTCATGCTCCCCGGCCTGGACGGCCTTGAGGTGATGCGCCGACTGCGCGCCGAACGCGGCAACCTGCCCGTCGTCCTGCTCACCGCCCGCGGCGAGGAAAGCGACCGGGTCCTGGGGCTTGAGGTCGGGGCTGACGACTACGTCACCAAACCGTTCTCCGCCCGCGAGCTCGTCCTGCGGGTCCAGTCGATCCTGCGCCGAGCGGCGGTGCCGCCGGCTCGGGTCACGGACGCCGATGTCCTGCTCGACGGTGACCTGCGGGTCGACCCGCGGGCACGCACGGTGACTCGGGGCGGCATACCCCTGGCGCTGACCACCCGCGAGCTCGACTTGCTCATCCACCTGCTTCGACACCCCGGCCAGGCGTTCTCGCGGACCGACCTGCTGCGCCAGGTGTGGGGCTGGGAGTACGGCGACGAGTCCACCGTCACCGTGCACGTCCGGCGGCTGCGTGAGAAGGTCGAGCCGGATCCCGCTGCCCCGCAACGGATTGCGACTGTCTGGGGAGTCGGATATCGGTGGGACGCGCACCCACCGCCCGGGTCACCCCCGCCAGTGGGTATGCCGTGACCCCCGAGACCGAGACCGTCCTCATCGCCGTGGGTTCCGCCGCAGGGGTGGGTGCGGTCGGAGCGCTCGGCGTGTGGGCTCTGGCGCGCCGGTCGATCCGGTCAGCGCTCGTTGCCGCTCCGCTGGTCGTCGTCGGGTCGGTGGCCGCAGGTGTCCTGGTGTCGTCGCGAGCGATGTTCATCAGCGACCACGACTCGTCGATCGTGCTCCTCGTCGTGGCTGCCGTCGCGCCAGTGGCCCTGGTCTATGGGTTGGTGCTCGCCAGCCGGGTCCATCGGCTGGACCGGGCGGCCGCCGACCGAGCAGCCGAAGCGGTTGCCGATCGCGAGCGGGATGCGGCGGTCGAAGCCCAGCGCCGGGACCTTGTCGCCTGGGCCTCCCACGACCTGCGCACCCCCCTGGCCGGGATCCGCGCCATGGCGGAGGCCATCGAGGACGGGGTCGCTCCTCCGGATGGCGCCTACCCAGCGCGGATCAAGGCCCAGGCCGACCGGATGGCGGCCATGGTCGATGACCTCATCGCGCTCTCGCGGATCCATTCCGGCACGTTGACCCTCGCCCGCGAGCAGGTCAGCGTGGCCGATCTCGTCTCCGATGCCTTGGCCACCGGCGCGGCCTTGGCCGAACGCACCGGGGTCGTCGTCGACGGGCACGCCGATGGCCCTGTGCTGGCCCATGTCGATGCCCGCGAGCTCGGCCGGGTGTTGGACAACCTCATCGCCAACGCCATCCACGCCACGCCGTCCGGTGGCCGAGTGCTGGTCCACGCCACCGGCTCCCCCTCCGAGGTGACCATCCGCGTGACCGACGCGTGCGGCGGCATACCGGAGGACGTTCGGGCCCGAATGTTCGAGCCGTGGTGGCGCGGGGACGATGCACGCACCCCCCGCGCCGGCGACGGTGCGGGCTTGGGGTTGGCGGTTGTCCAAGGAATTGTGACCGCCCACGGCGGCACGGTGGCGGTGGCCGACGTCCCGGGCGGGTGCGCCATCGAGGTCGTCCTGCCGCGCGCGTAAGCGACTGATGCTGGCGCAAGCGGCTCAGCCCTCGGGGATGAACCCAGAGTCCAGCTCCCAGGGGGCGATCGGTGAGTGTTCGAGGATCCAGGCCTGCAGCGAGCGGTCCCACCCGAGGGCGATGCCGATCCCGACGACGATGAAGACCACGCCGAGGATGCGCCGGAACCGCCCGTGGGGGTCGGCCGCCCAGCCAAGTCGCGCGATGAGCCGGCGGCCGAGCAGTGCGATGGCCAGCAGGGTGGCGCACAGGCCGAGCACGTATGCCGCGAGCAGGGTCAGCCCGTAGCCGAACCGAGCCGGCAGGACGGTGACGACGACGTAGGCATAGAGCGGGCTGCACGAGGAGAAGACCGGTCCGAGGGCCGCGCCGGTGAGGACGTCACCAGTCAGTCCGCCGCGGGCGCGGGCGGCACGTAGCCGGGCGTCCGTTCGACCCTGGAGGCTGAGAGCGGCCGACAGACGCTCCCAGAGGTCAGGAAAGGCGCCAGCGATCCCGAGCAGCACCAGGATCGCCCCCGACAAGATCGACCAGGTTCGGGGGTCGATGACCAATAGGGCCGTCGTCGCTTTGAGGATGAGCGTGAACAGCGTGATGGAAGCACCCAAAGAGGCGGTGATGACCAGAGCACGGCGGTGCCTGGTCACCCAGGTGCGGACGGTGTGCGCCCTCGTGGTCGTGCCCTCCGGCGACGACGAGCGCTCTGCCGCAGCCAGATCCGAAGCTGCCGCGCCTCCCACGATGACGGGGAGGAGCGGCAGCACACACGGGGCAAGCGTGGTGAGGGCACCGGCGACCAAGGCCCCGAGCAGGGCGATCATCAGGTGGTCTGGGCCTTGATCGCCGCCCCGTCCTTGGTGCCGGTCCACTTCTTGACCGACATCGCGGCACCGTCGATCTGGACGAAGGTGTGCTGCTGGGTGATGCCGTACTTCTGCTTGAGCTCGGTCGCGGTGTCATAGTCCACCTTGACGACGGTCAGCCCATCAGGCACGCCGGAGCTGTTCAGGGCGGCATCGGTGGCCCGGCAGTCGGGGCACCAGGAGGCGTGGAAGAACAGGACGACCTTGGAGCCCTGATACATCGACATCTTCGATTGGTAGTCGGTGTAACCGATGTAGGCCCCCTTGGCCATCGCGCCGGGGGCCCCAGTCTTGTCGGGCATCGCCGTCTTGTCGGGCATCGCCGTCTTGACGGACATGGCGCTGCTCGCAGCGGCAGGCGCCGCCAAGGGGGTGGCTGCGCTGCCGCAGGCCGAGAGCGTGAGAGCTGCCCCGAGGGCCAGCGACGTGACGGTGAGCCGGGAGCGAGAAGAGACGCGTGAGGTCATAGGAACAGCGTCACGGCATACCCCTGCCGGGCCTATTGCGAGGACCTTACGGACCGATGACGTCCGCCAACGCAGCCGCTGCGCCTAGTGCCGCGCCGACCTCAGCGCACCAGTCCCGGGATGGCGAGGTAGAGCAGCGGGTCGACGGCGACCGCGACGAAGAGCACCGTGAGATAGGTGATCGAGTAGTGGAAGAGGCGCATCGGGCGCAGCACCGTCTGGGCCGCCCCGAGCACGGCGTGGCGGTGCAACCGGTGTGCCTCGGCGAGGAAGAGGCCGCCCGAGATGAGGGCGCCTGCGGCATACACCCAGCCCATCGGGGCCACGGGGATGAGGACGAGGGAGACCAGGACCATCACCCACGAATAGATGAGGATCTGTCGGGACACGACGACCATCCGGGCGACGACCGGCAGCATCGGCACCGACGCGGCTGCATAGTCATCCTTGAACTTCATCGACAACGGCCAGTAGTGCGGTGGCGTCCAGAAGAAGATGACGAGGAAGAGGATCCACGCTGGCCAGTCGACCCGGTTGGTGACCGCCGACCAGCCGATGAGGACCGGCATACAGCCCGCTGCACCGCCCCACACGATGTTCTGCGGGGTGCGGCGCTTGAGCACCACCGAGTAGATCCCGACATAGAACGCGAACGCCGCCAGCGCCAGCCAGGCCGACAGCCAGTTGACGAAGACCCCCAGAACGACCGTGGCGACCGCACACAACACCAGGCCGAAGACCACCGCGGATCGCGTGGAGATCGTCCCGGTGACCAGCGGCCGACTGGCGGTGCGGTTCATCAGCGCGTCGATGTCGCGGTCGATGACGCAGTTGAGGGTGTTGGCCGCACCCGCCGACAGCGTCCCGCCCACCAGGGTGGCCAGCACCAACCACCCCGACGGTATGCCGCGTTGGGCCAGCACCATGACCGGCACCGTGGTGATGAGCAGCAGCTCAATGATGCGGGGCTTGGTCAGCGCGACATATTGACCGACGAGGAACCAGAACCCCCGACCCACCGCCGCCGGATGCGAGGCAAGCTCGGCGCGAGGATCGACAGCGGTCACAGTGGATGAGTCTACCGGCGGCGTGGCAACGACCGGCACGAGGCCCGGGTGGCGCTCCCCACTGGAATAGGCTCAAAGCCGAACAGTCCAGCGTGAAGGAGAACACTTCCGTGACACCCGCCCCGGCCGCTTCCAAGCTCCTCGCCGCCCGCGATGCTCACCTGCCGCGACCGAAGGCGGTGGCTGCTGGCTGGACCGACTTGGACATCCGGGCCGTCGACACCGCGCGGCTGCTGGCCGCCGATGCCGTCCAGAAGGCTGGCAACGGACACCCCGGGACCGCGATCTCGCTCGCGCCCGCGGCATACCTGCTCTACCAGCAGGTGATGACCCACGACCCGAGCGACCCGCACTGGCTGGGGCGCGACCGGTTCGTCCTGTCCTGCGGGCACTCGAGTCTCACGCAGTATGTCCAACTGTTCCTGTCCGGCTACGGTCTGGAACTGAGCGACCTGCAGGCCCTGCGCACCTGGGGCAGCCTCACGCCGGGTCACCCCGAGGTCCACCACACCGCTGGCGTCGAGATCACCACCGGCCCGCTCGGCTCGGGTCTGGCCAGCGCGGTCGGCATGGCGATGGCCCAGCGCCGCCAGCGCGGCCTGTTCGACCCGGAGGCCGCGGCGGGCGAAAGCGTCTTCGACCACCACATCTACGTGCTGGCCTCCGACGGCGACATCATGGAAGGCGTCACCCACGAGGCCTGCGCGCTCGCCGGGCATCAGGAGCTGGGCAACCTCACCGTCATCTACGACCAGAACCAGATCTCTATCGAGGACGACACCGACATCTCGTTCAGCGAGGACGTCGCGGCGCGCTACGCGGCATACGGCTGGGACGTCCGGACCGTCGACTGGCGAGGCGCGAAGGCCGACGGCGCGACCTACGTCGAGGACGTCGACGCCCTGCGCGCGGCGATCGACGCGGGGCGGGCGGTCACCGACAAGCCCACCCTCGTCGTGCTGCGCACCATCATCGCCTGGCCCTCGCCAACCAAGCAGGACACCGGCAAATCGCATGGCTCCGCGCTCGGCGCCGACGAGATCGCCGGGATGAAGACCGCGCTGGGCTTCGACCCGGCCGTCGCCTTCCCCGTCGAGGCCCGCGTGCTCACCCACGCCCGCAAGGTCGTCACGCGCGGCAAGGCCGCCCGCAAGGCGTGGGACAAGAGGTATGCCGCGTGGCGCAAGTCCCAGCCCGAGCGGGCCGCCCTGCTCGACCGCCTCGTGGCCGGGCAGCTGCCCGAGGGCCTGGCCGCGGCGTTGCCGAGCTGGCCGGCCGACGCGAAGGGCGTCGCCACCCGGGCCGCCTCGGGGAAGATCCTCACGGCCCTCGCCCCCGTCATGCCCGAGCTGTGGGGCGGGTCGGCCGACCTGGCCGAGTCCAACAACACGACGATGGCCGGGGAGCCGTCGTTCGTGCCGGCGCGGCGCCAGACCCGGGAGTGGTCCGGTGGGCCCTATGGACGGACCCTGCACTTCGGCATCCGCGAGTTCGGCATGGGGGCGATCCTCAACGGCATCGCCCTCGAAGGGCTCACCCGGCCCTATGGCGGCACGTTCCTCGTCTTCTCGGACTACATGCGTGGAGCGGTCCGCTTGGCCGCGATCCAGCAGCTGCCCGTCACCTTCGTGTGGACCCACGACTCGATCGGTCTTGGCGAAGACGGGCCCACCCACCAGCCGATCGAACACCTCGCCTCGCTGCGGGCCATGCCCGGGCTGGATGTCGTGCGTCCCGCGGACGCCAACGAGACGGCATACGCGTGGCTGGAGATCCTGCGCAAGGCGAGGCCGACGGCTCTGGCCCTCTCGCGCCAGAATCTCCCGGTCCTCGACCGCCGGACACACGCACCCGCTCGCAACGTCGCCAAGGGCGGTTACGTCCTCATCGACGGGGGCCCGGACGGCAAGGCGGCGCCCGAGGTCATCCTCGTGGCGACCGGCTCGGAGGTCGCGCTCGCCCTGACTGCTCGCGAGCAGCTCGAGAAGGCCCGCGTCCGCACCCGGGTCGTGTCGATGCCGTGTCGGGAGTGGTTCGACGCGCAGCCCCGCAGCTACCGCGACAAGGTGCTGCCGCCCACGGTCCGGGCTCGGGTGTCTGTCGAGGCCGGGGTCTCGCAGGGCTGGTGCGAGGTCGTCGGCGATGCCGGTCGCGTCGTTGCGATCGACCACTTCGGTGCCTCCGCCGACGCAGGGACGCTGTTCCGCGAGTTCGGCTTCACCCCGCAGGCGGTCGTCGCCGCCGCGAAGTCCTCACTCAAGGCCGCCCGCGCGGGCGCTGCCACCAAGGAAGGCTGACATGTCCACCCCCTCGTCCGACCACCTCGGCGACCTGGCCGCTGCGGGAGTGTCCATCTGGCTCGATGACCTCTCCCGCGGGCGCCTCACCAGCGGAGGTCTGGCCGGACTCATCCGCAACCAGCACGTCACCGGAGTCACCACCAACCCGTCGATCTTCCAGGCCGCCATCACATCGGGGTCGGACTACGACACCCAGTTGGCGAGCCTGGCGGCCGGCGGCGCCACTGCTGACGACGCGGTCTTCGCGATGACGACCGACGATGTCCGGTCCGCGTGCGACCTGTTCGCCCCGGTCGCCGCAGCAACGGACGGCGTTGACGGCCGGGTCTCCATCGAGGTCGACCCCCGGCTGGCCCACGAGACCGGACCGACGATCGAGCAGGCCAAGGCCCTGGCCGCCGCAGTCGGGCGGGACAACGTCCTCATAAAGATCCCCGCCACGCTGGCCGGGCTGCCCGCCATCACGGCCGTCCTCGCCGAAGGCATCAGCGTCAACGTCACGTTGATCTTCAGCCTCGAGCGCTACCGCGCGGTGATGAACGCTTTCATCGAGGGCCTGGAGCGGGCCCACGAAGCGGGGCACGACCTCGCCCGGATCCACTCGGTGGCCTCCTTCTTCGTGTCACGGGTCGACACCGAGGTCGACGCGCGCCTGGACGCCATCGGCACCGAAGCAGCCCGGGAGCTGAAGGGCAAGGCCGCCGTCGCCAACGCCCAACTGGCCTACCAGGCCTACGAAGAGGTCTTCTCCACCCCACGCTGGCGCTCGCTCGCCGACGAGGGCGCCCGTCCGCAGCGCCCGCTCTGGGCGTCCACCGGCGTCAAGGACCCTGCCCTTCCCGACACGCTCTATGTCACCGGCCTGGTCGCCGCCGGTTGCGTCAACACGATGCCCGAGAAGACCCTGCGCGCGGTCGCCGACCACGGCACCGTGGCGGGCGACACCATCACCGGGTCGTATGCCGCCGCCCAAGCCACCCTCGACGCCATCGAGGACCTCGGCGTCTCCTACACCGATGTCGTCGACAAGCTTGAACGCGAAGGCGTCGCCAAGTTCGAGCAGGCCTGGGAGGCCCTGCTCGCGGACGTCGCGGGCGCCCTCGGGCGCGACTGAGGTGAGCACACGGCATACCGACGACTGCCCGGTATGCCGCAGACGGCACCGTCCGCGGGTAGGTTTCCACGCATGAGTCCCGCGCGTGTGGCCCCCGGCGTCAACCCTCTGCGTGACCGGCGCGACCGGCGCCTGCCGCGGATCGCGGGCCCGTGCGGCCTGGTGTTGTTCGGGGTCACTGGCGACCTGGCCCGTAAGAAGCTCATGCCCGCGATCTATGACCTGGCCAACCGAGGACTACTGCCGCCGGGCTTCAGCCTGGTCGGATTCGCCCGGCGCGACTGGGCCGACCAGGACTTCGGACAGATCGTCCACGACTCGGTCCGCGAGCATGCCCGCACTCCGTTCAGCGAGGACGTGTGGCGCGGGCTGGCCGAGGGCTTCCGCTTCGTCCCCGGGACCTTCGATGACGACGCCGCCTTCGACACGCTCGCCGCAACGGTCCACGAACTGGAGCAGGCCCGGGGCACCGGCGGCAACCTCGCGTTCTACCTGTCGATCCCACCGGGCTTCTTCGCCCAGGTCTGCCGCCAGCTCGACCGCTCGGGCCTGGCCCGCTCCGACGGGTCGGCGTGGCGAAGGGTCGTCATCGAGAAGCCGTTCGGACATGACCTTGCCTCAGCGCGCCAGCTCAACGCCATCGTTGAGTCGGTCTTCCCTGCCGACAGCGTCTTCCGGATCGACCACTACCTGGGCAAGGAAACGGTCCAGAACCTCTTGGCGCTGCGGTTCGCCAACCAACTGTTCGAGCCGGTGTGGAACGCCAACTACGTCGACCACGTGCAAATCACCATGTCCGAGGACGTCGGGATCGGCGGCCGGGCGGGCTACTACGACGGCATCGGCGCTGCCCGCGACGTCATCCAGAACCACCTGCTCCAATTGCTGGCCCTGACCGCCATGGAGGAGCCGGTCTCGTTCGACGCAGCCAACTTGCGTGCCGAGAAGGAGAAGGTCCTGTCCGCCGTCGTCATCCCCGCGGACATCGGCGCGAGCAGCGCGCGCGGCCAGTATGCCGCCGGGTGGCAGGGAGGCGAGCAGGTGCTCGGCTACCTCGACGAACAGGGCGTTGCGGTCGGCTCGACCACCGAGACGTATGCCGCCCTCCGCCTGGAGATCGCGACCCGCCGTTGGGCGGGCGTGCCCTTCTACCTGCGGACCGGCAAACGACTGGGCAAGCGGGTCACCGAGATCGCGGTGGTGTTCAAGAAGGCCCCGCATCTGCCGTTCGACGAGACGGCGACCGAGGAACTCGGCCAGAACGCGGTCGTCATCCGGGTCCAGCCCGACGAGGGCGTGACGATGCGGTTCGGCGCCAAGGTGCCTGGAGCGCAGATGGAGGTCCGGGACGTGACGATGGACTTCGGCTATGGCAGCGCGTTCACCGAGAGCTCGCCGGAGGCCTATGAGCGACTCATCCTCGATGTCTTGCTCGGTGAGCCGCCTCTATTCCCCCGCCATGAGGAGGTCGAGTTGTCCTGGCAGATCCTCGACCCCATCGAGGCGTGGTGGCGTCGACACGGCAAACCCGATCCCTATCCAGCGGGCGGCTGGGGGCCTGCCTCCAGCGACCGGATGCTCGCTCGCGACGGCCGGGTCTGGAGGAAGCCATGATCGTCGACCTGCCCGCCACCTCGACAGCGGCCGTCAGCAAGCGCCTGCTCCAGCTGCGCAACGAGGTCGGCGCCCTGGCCCTTGGCCGGGTGCTCACTCTCATCGTCGTCGTCAACGACGAGGCCGCCGACGATGCGGTGGAGGTCGCCACCGAGGCGTCCCGCCAGCACCCCTGCCGGATCATCGTCGTCGTCCGCGGCACTCGGCGCGGCTCCAACCGGATCGACGGACAGATCCGCATCGGAGGGGATGCCGGGGCCAGCGAGGTCGTCATCTTGCGGCTGTTCGGCCAACTCGCCGCGCAAGGCCAGAGCGTTGTGACGCCCTTGCTGCTCGCCGACTCCCCCGTCGTTGCCTGGTGGCCGCGTGAGGCGCCCGCCGATCTGCGCACCGACCCGATCGCCGCGATGGCGTCTCGGCGGATCACCGATGCGGCTGAGGCCGCCCGGCCACGAGCAATGCTCGACCGCCTCGCGCAGACCTACCAGCCTGGAGACACCGATCTGGCCTGGACCCGGGTGACTCTTTGGCGCGGGCTGCTGGCCGCCGCCCTCGACGGACCGCCCTACGAGCCGGTCACCGCGGCCGCCGTCGCCGGGGCCCCGGACTCACCATCGACGGACCTGTTGGCCGCCTGGCTCGCCTGGGCGTTGAAGGTGCCGGTCACCCGCGAGAAGACCGCGACGGGAAGCGGCATCTGTGCCGTGCGCCTGCAACGCCCTGGTGGGGTCATCGACCTCGCCAGACCGGGTGACTTCGTCGCCACGATGTCCCAGCCCGGACAGCCCGACCGGAAGATCAGCCTGCGCCGCCGCGGCGACGCGGAGTGCCTGGCCGACGAGTTGCGGCGGTTGGACGCCGACGAGACCTACGCCGACGTCCTGCGCCGGGGCCTTCCCGCACTCGGCGCCGCGAAGGGCGCGACTCGGGCCTCCACGGTGAGCGAGTCGAAGCGGGCTGCCGAGCGCCTGCGACGTAACCGCGCGGCTCAGTTGGCGACCATGGTGCCTACCATGGTGCCCGCAGGGCGGCAGCCCTCATGAGCCAGGTCGCTCCACCAGCCCCGCGGGTCCTGGTCCACCCCGACAAACAGTCCGTCGCGGACGCGGGCGGCGCCCGCCTATTGCTCACCCTCATCGACACGTTGAGCCTGCGAGACACCGCTCAGGTTGCGCTCACGGGGGGCAGCCTCGGGTCCGCCATCCTTGCAGCTGCCGGGCGGTCGGCGCTGGTGGGCCTCGTCGATTGGTCTCGCGTTCACCTGTGGTGGGGTGACGAGCGTTTCCTTCCCGACGGCGATTCCGAGCGGAACGAGACGCAGAACCGACAGGCCCTGGTCGACCGGTTGCCGCTTGACCCGGACAAGATCCACGCAGTGCCCGGACCGGATCGCGCCGAAACGCCCGAAGCCAGCGCCGCGGCATACGAGACCGCCTTGCGAGCCCACGGCGGCGGGACCTTCGACGTGGTCATGCTGGGGGTGGGACCGGACGGGCACGTGGCGTCGCTGTTCCCGCACCACCCCGCGCAGCGGCTCACCGACGCGATCGTCGTGGCCGTCCACGACTCCCCCAAGCCACCGCCGGACCGGGTCTCGCTCACCTTCGAGTGTTTGTCGCGGGCGCGGCAGGTGTGGTTCCTCGTCGCTGGCGCGGACAAGGCGCCCGCCGTATGCCGTGCGCTCACCCCCGGCGCCGACCGTTGGGACGTGCCTGCCGCCGGTGTGAAAGGGCTGGATGCCACGCTCTGGCTCGTCGACGTCGAGGCTGCCTCGGAGCTTGCACCATGACCGGTATGCCGGTGGAGTTCCACGCAGAACTGTTGGCCACCGGCGGCTCAACGACGGGCTTCGAGGTTCCGCCGGAGGTGGTCGCGGCTCTGGGCGCGGGCAAACGGCCGAAGGTCGTCGTGACGATCGGCGGCCACTCCTGGCGGACGAGCATCGCCCCGATGGGTGGGGGCTTCATGCTCGGAGTCAGCGCCGCCAACCGGGCGTCGACAGGGCTGCTCGCCGGCCAGAAGGTGACCGTCATCGTTGCGGTGGATGACGCCCCACGGGTTGTCGAGGTGCCCGCGGATCTGGCCGAGGCGTTGGCCGGCGATCCGGAGGCTGCGGCCGCTTGGGAGCGGTTGAGCTACTCCCACCAGCGCGCCCACGTGGAGGCTGTGGTGGCCGCCAAGCGCCCCGAGACCAGGGCGGCCCGCGTCCTCAAGACCCTGGCCATGCTCACCCGCTGAGCCCCCTGCGTCCCACAGCCGCTCTGCGCGCCGGACATCCTCACACCCACCGATGATGTCGGGCTCCGGACCGCGGAACGACCCCGAAATCCACACAGCCGCAGACGTTGTCCGGACAGCCCGAGTCGCAACCCGGCCGAACCGGCCCCCAAGTCGAGCTACTGGATGAGGCCGCGCTGACGGAGGGCGCCCAGCGCCTCATCGAGGATTGCCTGGCCGTCAGCGTCAGAGCGCCGCTCCTTCACATAGGCCAGGTGCGTCTTGTAGGGCTCCACCTTGGGCGGAGCAGGCGGGTTCTCGCGGTCCTGCCCGGCCGGCAGGCCACAACGAGGGCAGTCCCAGTGCTCGGGAGCCACCATGCCCGGCTCCTGGGCAAAGGACGGCCGCGTCTCGTGGCCGTTCGTGCACCAATAGGAGATGTGGACCCGAGGGGCCGACTCCCCGCGCTCGGCCTCGCCCATCGGTCCGGCGCCGACGCGGCTGCCGCGGATCGCGTTCCCACTTGCCATGGTCGTCCCCCGTCTCAGGCCGTGACGAAACGCTCGACCAGGCCCAGTCCGACGACCGCCGTGAACCAGAGGATGGCCACCGCGATGGTGAACCGGTCGAGGTTGCGCTCGGCGATGGTCGACCCGCCCAGAGAACTGGACATGCCCCCGCCGAACATGTCCGACAGCCCCCCGCCCTTGCCCTTGTGCATGAGGATGAGCAGGGTCAGGAACAGGCTCGAAAGCACGAGCATCACCTGCAAGGCGATCTTCACCACGGTCACGAGTTGCGCGCCCCATTTCGGTCAGTCGGAAGACCCCGCAGGGCCGAGGGTCAGGATACCTGCACCAAGCCGGAAAACCCGAACGGACTCCCCGCAGGCGGACACCACGTCCTCCCCAGCCCCCACGCAGCGGTATGCCGCCCGCTCGGGTGAGCGGGCGGCATACCGGATGCGCGTGCGGACCAGAGGGTCAGCCGGTGACGTGGTCCTTGAACCGGCAGATCGCGGCGAACTCGGCGGCGTCGAGCGAGGCACCGCCGACGAGGGCGCCATCGACGTCCTCCTTGGCCATGATCGCGGCGACGTTGGACGACTTGACCGATCCGCCGTAGAGCACCCGGACTCCGTCGGCGAGGTCACCGGAGTAGAGGTCAGCGAGCAGCGTGCGGATCGCCGCACACACCTCCTGCGCGTCCTCCGGGGTGGCCACCTCTCCGGTGCCGATCGCCCAGATGGGCTCGTAGGCGATGACGATCGAGCGGGCCTGCTCGGCCGGGATGCCCTCGAGGTCCTTGGTCAGCTGGCCGACGACATGCTCGACCTGGCCGCCCGCCTTGCGGATGTCCAGACCCTCACCGCAGCACAGGATCGGGGTGACCCCGTGCCGGTAGGCGGCCTTGACCTTGGCGCCCACGACCTCGTCGGTCTCGTTGTGGTATTCGCGCCGCTCGCTGTGCCCGATCGTCACGTAGGTGCAGCCGAGCTTGGCCAGGAACGCGCCGGAGATCTCACCGGTGTAGGCCCCCGAGTCGTGGACGGACAGATCCTGGGCGCCGTAGCGGACGGCCAGTTTGTCGCCCTCAACGAGGGTCTGCACCGAGCGCAGGTCGGTGAACGGCGGCAGGACCGCGACCTCGACAGCGCCGAAGTCGTGCTTGGCGTCACGCAGGGTCCAGTCGAGCTTCTGGACCAGATGCGTCGCCTGCAGGTGGTCCTGGTTCATCTTCCAGTTGCCGGCGAGCAGCGGGATACGGCTCATAAGTGGTGCGGCTCCTTCGTGGTCAGCCGTTGAGGATGGAGATGCCGGGCAGTTCTTTGCCCTCGAGGTATTCCAGCGACGCTCCGCCACCGGTGGAGATGTGGCCGAACTGGTCGTCGGTGAAGCCCAGCTGGCGCACGGCAGCAGCCGAGTCGCCGCCGCCGACGACGGTCAGGGCGCCGTCCGACGTCGCCTCGACGAGGGCCTCGGCGACGGCGAGGGTGCCCGCGGCATACGGGGCTATCTCGAACGCGCCCATCGGGCCGTTCCAGAACACCGTCTTCGCGTCGCGTACCTTGCTCGCGTAGAGCTCCGCGGACTTCGGCCCGATGTCCAGTCCCATCCGATCAGCCGGTATGCCGTCCGCCGGAACCACCTCGTGGTCGGCATCCGCCGAGAACGCTGTCGCCGCAACGACATCGACCGGCAGGACGATCTCGACACCGGACTCCTTGGCCCGGGCCAGGTAGCCCTTGCAGGTCTCGATGTTGTCCTTGTCCAGCAGGCTCGAGCCGACCTCGTAGCCTTCGGCCGCGAGGAAGGTGAAGGCCATCCCGCCGCCGATGAGCAGCCGGTCGGCCGTCTTCATGAGGTTCTCGATGACGGCGAGCTTGTCGGCGACCTTCGCGCCGCCGAGCACGACGGCATACGGACGGGCCGGGTCCTCGGTCAGGCGCTTGAGCACCTGCACCTCGGCAGCCACCAGGCCGCCCATGGCCGACGGCAGCAGCCGGACGATGTCATAGACCGAGGCCTGCTTGCGGTGCACGACGCCGAAGCCGTCGGACACATAAGCATCGGCCAACTCGGCGAGCTGGCCGGCGAACTCGGCCCGCTCCCCTTCGTCCTTGCTCGTCTCGCCGGCGTTGAACCGGATGTTCTCCAGCAGCGCCACGTCCCCGTCGCCCAGGCCGGCGACGACGGCCTTGGCCGAGTCGCCGACGGTGTCGGTGGCGAACGCGACGGGCTGGCCGAGCAGCTCGCTCATCCGCCCGACGACGGGGGCGAGGGAGTATTTGTCCTCCGGTGCCCCCTTGGGCCGGCCGAGGTGGGCGCACACGACGACGCGTGCGCCCGCCTCGGCGAGGGCCTTGATGGTCGGCACCGAGGCGCGGATCCGGCCGTCGTCGGTGATGTTCTTGTCACCGTCGAGGGGGACGTTGAGATCCGAGCGGACGAGAACGCGCTTGCCGCGCAGGTCGCCCAGTCCGGCAATGGTCTTCACGGTGCCAACCTCCTTGTGTGGCTAGGTTTTTCGGTCAGCCGGTCAGAGCTTGGACCCGACGAGGGCACAAAGGTCCACGAGCCGGTTGCTGTAGCCCCACTCGTTGTCGTACCAGCCCAGGACCTTGACCTGGTTGCCGATGACCTTGGTCAGTGGCGCGTCGAAGATGCACGATGCCGGGTCAGTCTCGATGTCCTTGGACACGATCGGAGCCTCGGTGTAGACGAGGTAGCCCTTGAGCGGGCCCGACTCGGCGGCAGCCTTGACGATCGCGTTGACCTCTTCGACGGTCGTCTCACGAGCAGCTTCGAAGGTGAGATCGGTCGCCGAACCGGTCGGTGTCGGGACGCGCATGGCGTAGCCGTCAAGCTTGCCCTTGAGCTCGGGCAGGACGAGGGACACGGCCTTGGCCGCACCGGTCGTCGTCGGCACCATGTTGAGGGCCGCGGCGCGGGCGCGACGCAGGTCCTTGTGCGGGGCGTCCTGGAGGTTCTGGTCCTGGGTGTAGGCGTGGATGGTCGTCATGAGGCCCTTGACGATCCCCAGACCGTCATTGAGCGCCTTGGCCATGGGGGCCAGGCAGTTCGTCGTGCACGAGGCGTTGGAGATGACCGTGTGCAGCGCCGGGTCGTACTTGTCGTCGTTGACGCCCATGACGATGGTGATGTCCTCGTTGGACGCCGGAGCTGAGATGATGACCTTCTTGGCACCACCGTCGACGTGCGCCTTGGCCTTGGTTGCGTCGGTGAAGAACCCGGTGGACTCGATGACGATGTCAGCGCCCACGCTGGCCCAGTCGAGCTTGGCCGGGTCGCGCTCGGCCCACGCGGCGAACGTCTTGCCACCGGCGGTGATCGAGCTCTCGTCGTAGGTCACCTCGCCGGGGAACCGGCCGAGGATCGAGTCGTACTTGAGCAGGTGCGCGAGGCTCTTGTTGTCAGTCAGGTCGTTGACAGCCACGACCTCGATGTCCGCGCCGGACTCGACAACGGCCCGGTAGAAGTTGCGGCCGATGCGGCCGAAGCCGTTGATGCCTACCTTGACGGTCACTGTGATCAAAACCCTTCCGACTGGAGTCGATGGACACGCCCACGGGCTCACCTCGACGACCAGCGGCCGTCGTTGGCAGCCCGTGGTACTGCCCCAACCCTAGTGCTCTGACACCTCACGGACTACGCGGTCTAGGCCCTCTGCGGAAGGTCAGGACGTAGGTCACAGCCTGGGCGTGACGCACGCCACGACAGGGTGAGCACAGTGCGTCGCGCGGGTGACGGGAAGGTGTCACACGGCATACCGCCGCGTGTCATCACCGACCCCTTGGGTATGCCGTGCCCGCGCCGGTCACCTGTCGGTGGCGCCTATTCGAGCATGTCCGGCGTGAGGCTCGCCTCAGTGTTGGGGATCCCGAGGTCAGATGCCTTCTTGTCGGCCATCGCCAGCAGCCGACGGATCCGACCGGCGACGGCGTCCTTGGTCATCGGTGGCGAGGCCAGTTGGCCGAGCTCTTCTAGAGATGCCTGTTTGTGATCCAGGCGCAGGGCCCCTGCCTCCTTGAGGTGGTCGGGTGCTTCGTCGCCGAGGATCTCTAGCGCCCGCTCGACGCGGGCTCCGGCAGCCACGGCCGCTCGGGCCGACCGCCGCAGATTGGCGTCATCGAAGTTGGCCAGTCGATTGGCTGTGGCCCGCACCTCACGGCGCATCCGCCGCTCCTCCCAGGCGAGCACCGCGTCGTGGGCACCCAGCCTGGTGAGCATGGCTGCGATCGCGTCACCGTCCCGGATGACCACTCGGTCGACGCCCCGCACCTCGCGCGCTTTGGCCTGGATGCCCAGCCGCCGGGCGGCGCCGACGAGAGCCAGCGCAGCCTCCGGACCAGGGCAGGTGATCTCGAGCGCGCTTGAGCGCCCGGGTTCGGTGAGCGACCCGTGGGCGAGGAACGCGCCCCGCCACGCCGCTTCCGCATCGCACGCACTCGACGAAACAACCTTGGGCGGCAGCCCACGGACCGGCCGACCACGCCCGTCGACCAGGCCGGTCTGGCGAGCCAACGTCGCGCCGTCGTCGACGACCCGCAGCACGTAGCGGCTGCCCCGCCGCAGCCCGCCGCCGGACATGACAACGACCTCGGCCTTATGACCGTAAACCTCAAGGATGTCCCGGCGCAGCCGACGGACCGCGTTGGCCGTATCGAGCTCGGCTTCGATGACGATGTGTCCACCAACGATGTGCAGCCCGCCAGCAAACCGGATCGTCGCCGACACCTCGGCCTTGCGACAGCACGGTTTGGTGATCTGGAGCCGGGACAGCTCGTCCTTCACCCGTGCTGTCATGGCCATCGACACAACCTGCCCTTACGTGAGTGTCACCAATCCGAACGACCCGCCCCTGGGTGACGAATGCCGCGTCAGCCTAGCCGATCCAGGGTCGTCACGCGGCTTGAGCGACCAGGCACTTGAGGGAGATCGGCCAACGGTCGTTCCGTCCTGAGGCCCGGCGCCCGGCTCACCCCATGAGGTCCCGGTATGCCGCCGCGAGACGCAACGCATCGTGCTGCCCAGGCCGCCCGGAGGCCGCGATGGCTGAGTTCACCAGGCGGGCCCCCAACTCCCCCGCAACGCGCGCGACCTCATCCGCATCGTCCAGGACGCTCGGGTCGGCAATCACGACATCAAGTCGAAGCTCGGGCGCGTGCTCGGCCAACGAGGTCAGATGGTCCACCGCCCGGAAGCCTTCGGTCTCCCCGCGGTGCACATCGAGGTTGAGGTTGAGCACCCGGCGGGCCGACGTGCGTTCCAGGGCCGCCCGCACGTCGGGGACCAGGACATGCGGAAGCACCGACGTGAACCATGACCCCGGGCCGAGGAACACCCAATCCGCTTCCTCTATAGCGCCGAGAGCCTCGGGGCAGGACTTCGGGTGCTGCGGAATCAGCCGGATCTTGGTCACCCTGCCGTGGGTGGACGCCACCCGGTGTTGGCCTCGCACGACGGCCACCTCGCCGGGTCGGGACGGATCGCCACCAACGACATCGGCCTCGATCTCCAGCGGTTCGCCTGCCATCGGCAGCACGCGTCCGCGCGAATCCAGAAGACGGGCAACGAGATCCAGCCCTGCCACCGTGTCGCCGAGCTGGTCCCAGAGGGCCACGATGAGCAGGTTGCCCATCGCGTGACCGGCCAGCGGGCCTTCGCCGCCGAACCGGTGCTGCAACACATCGCGCCAAATCTGGCCCCACGGACGGTCGTCACACAGCGCCGCCAGGGCCATGCGCAGATCGCCTGGAGGCAGGACGTTGAACTCCTCCCGCAGCCGCCCGGACGAGCCCCCGTCGTCGGCGACCGTGACGACCGCTGTGACGCGATCGGTGACCAGTCGCAGCGCTGCTAGCGATGCTGCCAAGCCATGCCCGCCGCCCAGGGCGACGACTCGTGGACCGTTCATTCTCGGGTTGTCACTCCCGGCCGAGGTCGCGATGCACGACGAAGGCCACCACGCGCTCAGGGTCGAACCGGGCGGCCAATGCCTCGGTCATCGCCACCGAACGGTGCTTGCCGCCTGTGCAGCCGATAGCGACCGTGGCGTAGCGACGCCCCTCACGTGCATAGCCCGCGAGGACGGGCTCGAACATGGCCAGGGCCCGGTCCAGAAACTCCGTCGCGTCGACTTGACCGAGCACGTAGTCGGCCACCGCCGGGTCCGTGCCCGCCATGGCGCGCAGGTCCGGCACCCAGAACGGATTGGGCAGAAAGCGCATGTCCATCACGAAGTCGGCGTCCAGGGGTATGCCGTACTTGAAGCCGAACGACATCACCGCCAGGCGCACCCGTGCTCCGACACTCGCATCGAGCAATGAGGACACCTTGGCGTGGAGTTGGTGCACGTTGAGGCCGGAGGTGTCGACGATGACGTCAGCCTCCGAGCGCAGGTCGGCCATGAGTGCCCGCTCGGCGGCGATGGCATCGAGCAACCGTCCGTTTCCCTGCAAGGGGTGGGGTCGGCGCACACTCTCGAATCGGCGCACGAGTGCTTCATCGGTCGCATCGAGGAAGACGAGCACGGGTCGCTGGGGGCCGGCCGTCAGCTGGTCCAGGAGCGGGCTGCCCTGACCGGCCAGCCACCGAGTCCGGGAGTCGATGACCACGGCCAACCGCGGTGACGGTCCTCCGTCGGCGGACGGTCGGGCTCGCTCCCGCAACGACTCAAGCTCGCTCAACAACTGCGGGGGCAGATTCTCCACGACGTGCCACCCGTGGTCTTCCAGTGCCTTGGCGACTGTGGACCGTCCGGCACCGCTCATCCCGGTGATGACGACCAAGGGCGGACGCGCATCGCCCGGCACGGCCCGCAACCCCTCAGCGGGCTCTCGTTCCACCGGCTGTTCGTCCATCCTGGCTCCTCCTGGCTCAGTCGAGGATCTCCCCAGTGGTCACGTTAACGCTCGCCGGCCGTGCTGCCGAGTCCCGGGCCAACGCAACGACAACGGCCTTGGCCAGCGACGGGCCGATGCCGGCGACCTCCTCAAGGTCCTCCGGCGTGGCCGCTCGCAGTTTCTTCACTGACCCGTACCGCGCCAGCAGTGCCGCGCGACGCGACGGCCCGAGCCCCGGTATGCCGTCCAGTACCGAGGTCGTCATCGCCTTGGCCCGCCGTTGGCGATGGAACGTGATGGCGAACCGGTGAGCCTCGTCCCGGACCCGCTGCAGCAGGTAGAGCCCTTCGCTGGTCCTGGGCAGGATGACCGGGAAGGCCTGACCGGGGACCCACACCTCTTCCAGACGCTTGGCCAGGCCGACCAGCGCCAGGTCGGTGATGCCGAGCTCCGCCAGGACGGCCGCGGCAGCGTTGACCTGGGGGAGTCCGCCATCGACGACGACGAGGTTGGGGCGATAGGCGAACTTGCGCGGTCGGCCGGTGTCGGGATCGATGCCCGGGGCGGACGGCATACCGGATGGTGTGGTGGTCGGCCCGGCGTCGTCCTGGTCAACGGACTCGGCGGCGAGCAACCTGGAGAACCGGCGGGTGAGCACCTCGCGCATCGCGGCAGTGTCGTCAACGGTGGCCGCTGCGGCCGAACCGTCGCCTCCGTGCGGATCGGCGGACCGGATGATGAAGCGGCGATACTCACTCGAGCGGGCCAGCCCGTCCTCGAAGACCACCATCGAGGCCACCACGTTGGTCCCTTGGACGTGCGAGACGTCGAAGCACTCGATCCGCAACGGTGCCTCGGTCAGGCCCAATGACTCCTGCAACTCCTGCAGTGCGACGCTTCGCGCGGTGAGGTCCCCAGCGCGGCTGACCTTGTGCCGCGCCAACGATTGCAGCGCGTTGCGCTCGACCGTCTGCATCAGCGCGCGTTTGTCCCCCCGTCGTGGCACCCGGAGCTCGACCGAGGCACCCCGCCGCGATGCCAGCCACGCGGCCACCGGCGCGGGCTCAGAGGGAAGCACCGGGACGAGGACCTCACGGGGAACCGCTTCGGGGGGCTGGTCGCCGTAGACCTGCTGAAGCAAGTGCTCGACGAGGTCCGGCAGCTGTTCGTGTTCCTTCTCGACCACCCAGCCGCGCTGCCCGCGGACGCGTCCGCCGCGGACGTGGAAGACCTGCACCGCTGCTTCTAGCTCGTCGTCGGCGATGGCGAACACGTCCGCGTCGGTGGCATCCCCGAGCACGACCGCGTTCTTCTCCAGCGCCTTGGTGAGGGCCACGAGGTCATCGCGCAGTCTCGCGGCCCGCTCGAACTCCAGCTCAGCCGCAGCCTCCTGCATAGCCCGCTCCGTCCGGCGAACGAACCGCGTCGTGTTGCCGGCCATGAAGTCGCAGAACTCCTCGGCGATCGCCCGGTGCTCGTCCTCGGTGACCCGACCGACACACGGGGCGGCGCACTTGTCGAGGTAGCCCAGCAGGCACGGCCGACCACTCTGGGCGGCCCGCTTGAACACCCCTGAGCTGCACGTGCGGACGGGGAACACTCGCAGCAGGAGGTCAAGCGTCTCGCGGATGGCCCAGGCATGAGAGTAGGGACCGAAATAGCGGGTGCCCTTGCGCTTGGCGCCGCGCAACACCTGGGCGCGCGGGAACTGCTCGCCGAGGGTCACCGCCAAGAACGGGTAGGACTTGTCGTCGCGGTAGCGGACGTTGAACCGGGGGTCGAACTCCTTGATCCACGCGTATTCCAGCTGGAGCGCCTCGACCTCGTTGGCCACGACCGTCCACTCGACGCTGGCCCCCGTCCGGACCATCGTCGCCGTCCGCGGATGCAGAGCCGCCAGATCCTGGAAGTAGGACGACAGTCGCGGCCGCAGCGACTTGGCCTTGCCGACGTAGATGACCCGGCCGGCAGGGTCTCGAAACCGGTAGACCCCCGGGTCGGTCGGGATCTGCCCGGGCGCCGGGCGATATGTCGACGGATCGGCCACGGCCCCACTGTAGGAGCCGGCGCCCACACCGAACGCCGGTCAGCCGGTGGCGATCAGCTGACTGAGATCCCGTCGCCGGACACCGTGACCGACTTCGCGGGCAACGGGCTGGACGCCGGGCCGCTCACGACGGCACCGGTAGCCGCGTCGAACACGCTGTTGTGACACGAACAGATGATCTTGCTGTTCTCGACCTTGCTCACCGTGCACCCCTGGTGTGTGCAGACGGCGCTGAAGGCTTTGAACGTGCCCGCCGAGGGCTGCGTGACGACGACCTTCCCGATCACCTTTCCGCCGCCCACCGGGATGTCGGCCTTCTTCAATGCATCGGCCGCCTGGGATGCGGCCCCTGCCACCTGTGACGCGACATTGGACGCGGTGCCGCTCCCGCACGCCGCGAGGGTTCCGGCGCTCGCCGCGGCCGCGCCGACGGCGCCAGCGGCCTGGAGAACGGTGCGTCGGGTGGGTTCGGTGGCCATGGTTCCTCCGGAAGCTCGCGTGCGGGTCGGTCACCCAGCATGCCCCGTATGCCGTCTCCCCACCACCCGTCCTCATGGGCATCACCCCCTGCCCGAAGGTCGTAGGGGAACCGGGCGGACGGCATACCGATGCCGCTCGTCCGGGCCAACAGACGAGCGGGTTGTTCGAAAACCGGGGCGAATGCCATAACGACACGGGAACAACCAGCGTCCAGGTAGGGACACAGGGGCGGGATACCCGTACTCTGCACCCTAGTCCGCGGTCGTCGCGGAGTCCGGAGGATGCGCCGGACAAAGATCCACAGGAGGAACTGTGCAGCAGCGTTCCATTGTTCGACTGGGCGTGCCCCTCGCGGTCGCGGCCCTGGCCCTTTCCGCGTGCGGAAGCCGCGACGCCGGCACCACGAGCACGGCCGGGAGTGGCACCAAGACCGTCAAGATCGGTGTCATTGCGCCGCTGTCCGGTGGCCTGTCGGCCCTCGGCCTGGGCATCAAGAACTCCGTCGACCTGGCCATCAAGCAGGCCAACGAGACCAACGCGGTCCCCGGCTGGAAGTTCGAACTCGCCGCCCAGGACGACGAGGCCAAGGCTGAGGTCGGCAAGAACGCCGCCACCAAGCTCTCGTCGGACGACGCGGTTCTCGGCGTGGTCGGCACCCTGAACTCCTCGGTCGCCCAGCAGACGATGCCGGTGCTCGCCGCAGCGAACATTGCTCAGGTGTCGCCCGCGAACACCAACCCGACGCTGACCCAGGGCGCCGACGCGGCTGCCAAGAAGCGTCCCTACACCAACTACTTCCGCACCTGCACCACCGACGCGGTCCAGGGTCCGTTCGCGGCCCAGTACCTCCTCGGCGCGGGCATCAAGAGCGTCGCGACGATCCACGACAAGAAGACCTACGGCCAGGGCCTGGTCGACGCCTTCACGGCTGAGTTCAAGAAGGGCGGCGGCACGGTCGTCGCGGCCGAGACCATCGGTGAGAACGACAAGGACTTCTCCGCGGTCATCTCCAAGATCAAGCCGAACTCCCCGGCCGCGATCTACTACGGCGGCGAGTACCCGCAGGCCGGGCCGCTCTCGCAGCAGATGAAGAGCCAGGGCCTGTCGGTTCCGCTCATGGGTGGCGACGGCATCTACGACCCGAAGTACGTGGAACTCGCTGGCGCGACGGCGAACGGTGACCTCTCGACCTCCGTCGGTGCCCCGACCGAGTCGACCGAGGCCGGCCGGAAGTTCCTCGACCAGTACAAGGCAGCCGGCTTCGCCGAGCCCGCCGCCGCCTACGGTGGCTACGCCTACGACGCCGCCAAGGCGATCATCGAGGCCGCCAAGACGGCACTCAAGGACGCCAAGGACGTCAAGTCCGCTCGCGCCGCTGAGCTCACCGCCCTGGGCAAGGTCTCCTTCGACGGTGTGACCGGCAAGGTTGCCTTCGACGAGTTCGGCGACACGACCTCCAAGATCCTCACGGTCTACAAGGTCGACGGCGGCAAGTGGATCGCCTCGAAGACCGACACCTTCAAGTGACGGTCCGGTAAGTCCGGAACCGAATAGTCCGACACACAGGGGCGAGCCCTAGCGCTCGCCCCTGTGTGCTGCCACACTCTCGCCTTACGCCCTCACGCCGGAACGCACCCCGTCACCGGTCGAGCGACACACCTCGCACCGCCACCGTCTCGTCCCCAGGAGGTGACATGGATCAGTTCCTGCAACAGCTGCTCAACGGGATCACCCTCGGCTCGCTGTATGCACTGATCGCTGTCGGCTACACCGTCGTCTACGGAATCGTCCAGCTCATCAACTTCGCCCACGGCGAGGTGTTCATGATCGGGGCCTTCGGGTCACTGGCGACGTGGACGATCTTCTTCAAAGGCCAACTCGGGCTGTGGGTGTTGCCGTTCATGATCGTCGGTGCCGTCCTGGCCGCCGTGGTGGTCGCACTCATCCTTGAGCGGGTGGCCTACCGGCCCTTGCGTCACGCGCCCCGGCTGGCCCCGCTCATCACCGCCATCGGGATCTCGGTCTTCCTTCAGGAGGCCGTCCGCCTGTTCTACCCGGGTGCCAAGAGTGCTTTGCCATTCCCCCAAATCGACATGGTGACCGGACCCGCTTTCCAGGCCGGTCCGGTGACCGTTCGTCGGTCGGCGATCTTCGTCATCGGAGCGCTCGTCGTCTGCGCGATCCTGCTGTGGTTCTTCATCAACCGCACGAAGATGGGCCGCGGGATGCTTGCCGTGTCGCAGGATCCCGATACCGCGCGCCTCATGGGTGTCAACGTCGACCGGATCATCGCGGTTGCGTTCGCGATCGGTGCCGCGTTGGCTGGGGTGGCGGGCGTCGCCCAGGGCCTGCAGAACAGCAACATTGACTTCTTCATCGGCTTCATGGCCGGTCTCAAGGCCTTCACCGCCGCGGTTCTCGGCGGCATCGGCAACATCTACGGCGCCGTCGTCGGCGGCTTGGTCCTGGGTGTCGTCGAAGCCATGGCGGTCCAGTTCATTCCCGGCACCTTCGGTGGTTCGCCATGGAAGGACGTGTGGGCCTTTGTTCTGCTCATCGTCGTCCTCGTGTTCCGCCCACAAGGCCTCATGGGCGCTCGGGTGGTGGACCGCGCATGACCACCTCCCAGACCACCGCCGCCGTCTCCAACCCCCGTCCCAGCAGCCAGTGGCTCATCACCCTCGTAGGCGTAGCGCTGCTCATCATCGGGTGCTTCTTGTCCTGGTCCTACGTTCCCGCACTCCTGGGCAACCTCTCGGTCAACTTCTTCCCGGGCGCGATCCAGATCTTCATGATCATCGTCGGCGTCCTTGGCCTGTTCTTCCTCTTGTTGCGCAAGGGGCTCTTCCCCGGGGCCCACAAGCTGCTCGACAGCGCACGGGGGCTGCGGGCCCTCTCGGTGACGGCCGCGGCCTTCATGGTGCTCGTGGTGATTGTCATCGGTCTGCAGGCTCCGGGCCTCGCTAACGCTGACCCAGGCGTTTTCGTCACGCTCGTCGGCGCACTCGCCATGGTCGCCGGCAGTTTCCGTATGCCGTCGGACCCCACGGTCGACCCGATCACCGTCCACCTTCCGTCGTGGGTCGAGATCCTCGTCATCGTCGCCATGCTGACCGTTGTGCTCTTCGGCGCGGCATACGCCCTCGGGCAAGAAGACGGGACGGTCTTCTCGCTCTTCCTGCTGTTCTTGGCCGGTCTGGTGGTCGCGCTGGCTCGGGCGGGCCTGTTCTCCTGGTTCGGCGTCATCGCCCAGCGCAACCGCCGAGTCATCATGCTTGGGGCCTTCGCCGTGGCGTTCCTCTTCCCGTTCACCCAGAACGGCTCGGACGCCAACATGTCGATCGCGACCCAGGTGCTTATCTTCGCCACGACCGCGTTGGGCCTCAACATCGTCGTCGGACTGGCCGGTCTGCTCGACCTCGGATATATCGCGTTCCTCGGGGCGGGTGCCTATGTGTCGGCGATGATGTCGCACTCGGCGTTTGCCAACATCGGGTGGAAGCCGCCGTTCCTCGTCGTCGTCATCATCTCGGCCATCGTGTCGTCAGCGCTCGGCCTCATCATCGGTTCGCCCACCCTTCGGGTGTCCGGTGACTATCTGGCCATCGTCACGCTGGCCTTCGGAGAGATCTTCCGGCTCACCGTCAACAACCTCGACGGCAACAACGGACCGGACCTCACCAACGGCCCGAACGGCATTCCCGGCATCCCCGAGTTGGAGATCGGGTCGTTCAACTTCGGTGACACACACAACGTTCTTGGCATCCCGTTGGGCCGGTTCGCCAATTACTACTTCCTGCTCCTGGTCGTGGCCGCCATCATCATCACCGTCTTCACCCGGCTCAACAACAGCCGGATCGGCCGGGGCTGGGTCGCCATCCGCGAGGACGAGAAGGCTGCTGAAGCCATGGGCGTCAACGTCTTCGGGCTCAAGCTCTTCGCCTTCGCTGGCGGCGCCTTCCTCGCGGGGATGGCCGGGTCGATCAAGGCGCACCAGGATGTGTCGGTGACGCCCGACCAGTACATCTTCCTCGAGTCTGCGTTCCTCTTGGCCGCGATCGTCCTCGGTGGCATGGGGACGGTGGCCGGCGTCCTCGTCGGTGCGACCGTGCTCAAGCTGCTGCCGGAGAAGCTGCGGTTCGTGGCCGACTACCGACTGCTCACCTTTGGTCTGCTCCTCGTTCTCATGATGCGGTTCCGCCCCGAGGGTCTGGTGCCAAGCCAGCGACGGGCCTTGGAGTTCCATGAGGATGATGCGGACCTGGCCGAACGCATCGAGGACGCCCATATCGAGGCCGTGACACCCATGGAGGGACGGGCATGACCACTAGCGCTCCCGAGCGTCCCGCGGCCGCGGCACCCACTGGGTCGCCGGTTTTGGAAGCCACCGGCGTGGTCATGCGCTTCGGTGGTCTGACAGCCGTCAACAACGTCGACCTGCGGGTAAACCAGGGTGAGATCGTCGGGTTGATTGGACCCAATGGCGCAGGCAAGACGACCTTCTTCAACTGTCTCACGGGCATGTACAAGCCGACCGAGGGGCAGGTCAAGTTCGAAGGGACCGTCCTCCCGCCGAAGCCTCGCGCGGTGGTCCAGGCTGGCATGGCACGCACGTTCCAGAACATTCGCTTGTTCGCGAACATGACAGCTCTGGAAAACGTCATGGTAGGCCGCTACTGCCGGACCAGCGCGATGGCCCTCACCTCGATCGTGCGCGGCCCGAAGTTCCGACGCGAGGAGGAAGCCACCCGGGCGCGCGCCCAGGAGTTGCTCAACTTCGTCGGTCTGGGTCGAACGAGTGAGCACCTCGCCCGCAACCTCCCCTATGGCGACCAACGCCGACTGGAGATTGCTCGAGCCCTGGCCACCGACCCGAAGCTCATCCTGCTTGACGAGCCGACGGCAGGTATGAACCCCAAGGAGACCGAGGAGGCCAAGCAGCTGATCTTCCGGATCCGCGACATGGGCCTGGCGGTCGTCGTCATCGAGCACGATATGCGGTTCATCTTCAGTCTGTGCGACCGAGTGCTGTGTCTCGTCCGGGGTGAAACCCTCATCGAGGGCAGCCCGCACGTCGTGCAAAGCGATCCCCGGGTCATCGAGGCCTACATCGGCAAGCCCGATGAGGACGAGCTCGAAGAAGAGGCAGCCAAGGAGGATCACGCATGAGCGCGATGCTTGAGGTTCGTGACCTGCGGGTCTCCTACGGCAAGATCGAAGCCGTCAAGGGGATCAGTTTCACCGTCGGCCAAGGCGAGGTCGTCTGCCTCATCGGCACCAACGGTGCAGGCAAGACAACGACCCTGCGGACCATCTCCGGCCTCATCAAGCCGGCCGGCGGACAGATCCACTTCGAGGGCAAGCGTCTTGATGGCGTGCCCGCTCACGAGATCGTCACGTTGGGGCTGGCCCACAGCCCCGAGGGTCGGCGGATCTTCCCGCGGATGTCTGTTGAGGAGAATCTCCTGCTGGGAGCCTTCTCGCGTTCAGACGGCAGCATCAAGGACGACCTTCAGGCGGCATACGACTTGTTCCCCATCCTCGGGGAGCGCTCGAAGCAACCTGCGGGCACGTTCTCCGGCGGGGAGCAGCAGATGCTCGCCATGGGCCGGGCCATGATGAGCCGCCCAAAGTTGCTCATGCTCGACGAGCCGTCGATGGGTTTGTCACCGATCATGATGCAGCGCATCATGTCCACGGTGAAGACCTTGCAGAGCCAGGGGACGACCATCCTGCTCGTCGAGCAGAACGCCCGCGCGGCCCTCAAATTGGCCGACAAGGGATATGTGCTCGAAGTGGGGCACATCGTCCTGGAGGGCACCGGTCATGACCTCCTGCACAGCGACGCTGTCCGCAAGGCATATCTCGGCGAAGACTGACACGAACGTGACAGTGGGGCGGGGCCGATTGGCCCCGCCCCACTGTCATGCTCGGCCATCCCCCACCGGGACCGAGCATCCCGAGGACCTGGCCTCGGGTCAGACCCGTGCCGGAACCCGGAGGCTGCCGTAGCGTTCCATCCGTTGCCAGCGCAGCCGGGTGCCGGCCAACGCAGTGAAGACCGACTGGATGACCACGAGGTACATCAGTTGGCGATAGACGAACTGCTGCAAGGGCAGGGTGAGAAGCGGCCTGAGTCGCTCGTTGTCCAGACGGAATGCATAGGCCCCAACCGCGAGGTTCACCACGAGAATCCCCACGCCCAAGGCCACGAAGAGTGTCCGGTCCAGGAAGATCAGCCCGTATGCCGCGAAGACGTCAACGACCGGGCCCAACAGCGGCAACATCACCTGGAAGAGCAGCAAGTAGGTCAGCCCGCGGCGCCCGAAGCGTCCGCCTGGACCGTCCTGCAACACAGCGCCCCGATGTTTCCACATCGCTTGGAGCGTCCCGTAGCACCAACGGTAGCGCTGACGCCACAGGGCTCCCAGGTTTGCCGGAGCTTCGGTCCAGGCGCGAGCTCGCTGTTCGTAGATCACCCGCCATCCGGCGCGATTCATCGCCATCGTGAGGTCGGTGTCTTCGGCAAGCGTGTCACCGGGGACACCGCCGAGCTCAAGAACCGCATGGCGCCGGAACGCGCCCACGGCTCCCGGGACTGTCGGCATACAACGCCCGAGGTCGAACAGTCGACGGTCCAGGTTGAATCCGATGACGTACTCGATGTGCTGCCACTTGCCGAGGAGCCCCTCACGATTAACCACTTTGGCGTTACCCGAGATCGCACCGACCTCCGGGTCAGCGAAAGGCTGGACGAGCCGACGGACCGTCGTCGTCTCGAAGACCGTGTCGCCGTCGACCATGACCACCAGATTGTGCGTCGACAGTCGCAGCCCGGTCGTCAGGGCGGCTGGTTTCCCGGCATTCTCTTGGCGCACGACCCGCACGCCAGGGAGATGCAGCGACTCGACGAGGTCAGCAGTTCCATCTGTCGACCCATCGTCCACGACGATCACCTCAACTGGATGGTCAGAAGCCACGAACGATCTGACCGCCGCTTCAATCCCCGCCGACTCGTTGTAGGCCGGGACGATGATGCTCACCGGTTCGGTCACGTCGGCTCGAACCACACCTCGTCGCTGTGCGTCGTGCCGACGAGCCGACACCACCAGCAACAGGATCCGCACCACGCTGAGGACGCCAACGAGGGTGAGCAGCAGACGGACCGCGGACAACGCCCCGGCGGATGCCCGGAATGTATTCACCAGTACGCCCGCCCAGAGTTGGTCCCGCGAACTCACCGGTTGCATACCGCCGACCTCGCCCAAAGCGTCACTGACGGTCGTGAACCGATAGCCCTGACGCTCCAGCGCCGGAATGAGCTGGTCCAGGGCCGCCACCGTGCGGGAGCGGTCCCCGCCGCCGTCGTGCAGGAGGGCCACCGCACCCGCCGGAGCAGTCGGGGTCGCAAGCCTGGCGATTGTCCGAGCGTCGGCCGCAGACCAGTCCTTGCCGTCGGTGGTCGACAGGACGGTCAGGTAGCCCTGTCGACCGGCCGCGGTGATCCCGCGCCATTGCACATCGTCGACGGCGCTGTTCTCTGAACTGTACGGCGGCCGGAACAGGGGGGTTCGTCGGCCCACGGCATCAATCACGGCGGCCTGGGCGGCGCGCAGTTCTAGGTCGGCCTGCCAACCAGGCAGCCCACCGAGATCCGGGTGGGTCATCGAATGGACACCGATGTCGTGACCCTGCGCAACGATCTGTCTGAGAAGCTCCGGATGGTCGATCGCCGCCGTGCCGACGACGAAGAACGTGGCCTTGGCACCGTGACGCTTGAGCACCTCCAGCACCTGAGGAGTCCACGTGGGATCCGGGCCGTCGTCGAACGTCAGCGCGATCGTGCGCTCCAGCACGCCGGCCGTCTCGACCGTGCCATGTCGATCATCGATGATCGGACCGCCGTTGGAGACCGTCACCGGGACGGTCACGGTCGTGCCGTGGACGATCGTCGAATCGTCAAGGACCCCATGGACATGATGGAGGTAACCCTCGACCAGCATGGCACCGACCAGCACGGCCATGACCGTGGTCACCCCAAGCCAATGGACCCGAGCGCGCACGTCGCGAGCCGGGATGCGATGACGTCCCATGGCCGTCAGGGGCCGAGTTGCTTCTTGAGCCGCCCAGGAGCCGAGCCGCTCTTGCCGGGTGACGTTGACGCAGGAGTAGCGGCCGGCGTCGTCGAGGTGGTCACGGACGCCGACGTCGTGATCGACGCTGACGTAGTCGCCGATATCGACGCCGGTGCCGAAGCCAGTGTCGTTGCAGAAGCCGACGTCGTTGCGGACGCCGACGTTGTGGCCGATCGCGAGGCGCTCGTCCCCGTCCCCATCGACGCGTTCGTGGACGCTGACGTGGTCGCAGCTGTGGTCGCCGACGAGGCCGGTCCGCCCGGCACCGTCGCCCCGCCCGACGCGGGCGTCGGCGATCCTGACGACGCGGCTGGGTTGAGTCCCGCCTGAGACCCTTCTGGCCGGACCTCGGAATCACCCGCACCGGATGCTGGCGCGGACGCCTCCGGCAACGCCTGCCAAGGCAGACCCAGCGCTTGAACCACCCCCGGTTGCTCGTCGCCGACCCCGCCCGTGACCGTGTCGTCCTGTCCCCCCTCCGCCGCTTGCGGCAAAAGGGCTGAGACGATCGGCACCCGAATTGGCAAGCGGGCCGTCGAGATGGTCGGGCCGCCCAGAGCGGCCATGATGAATAGCGCGACATAGGCCGAGCACAAGCCGACGAACAGCCAGACTCCCACGCGCATGAGACGCCCCCGCGTCCCCAGCGCGTCCACGAAGACGGGCTTAGCTCCCCCACTGTTCCGACCCTGTCGCGCGAGCGCGACAGAACTCACTGTTCCCTCCCCGAAATCAGTTAGTGGGTGGAACGTAACAGCGAGTAAAGAAACAGTAAAAGGGACACTTATCCAGAGTTATCGCCCGTCCGGAGGGCAAGTCGCCTCACCAGGTGCGGAGCGTTGCCGTCGGTATGCCGGCCATGCCCGTCAACGAGATCATCCTGCCGCCAGTTACCTTGCGACAGTAGTAGCCCCCGCACCCTTGCGGCCACGGCCAGTGGCGCGAGAGACGCTCGGGCGGGCGGACGGCATACCCCCTGCGGCCTTGGCGAGCACAGGCGCGAGAAACCGCCCCGTATGTGAGTCGTCTCGGCTTGCGACTTGTTCGGGCGTGCCTTCCACGACCACCTGACCACCCCGGGAACCCCCTTCCGGGCCCAGGTCGACGATCCAGTCGGCCGACTTGACCACGTCGAGGTTGTGCTCGATGACAATGACCGTGTTGCCCTTGTCGACCAGACCCTGCAGAACCCCGAGCAACTTGCTGATGTCCTCGAAGTGCAGCCCAGTCGTCGGCTCGTCCAGGACATAGACCGTGCGGCCGCTTGAGCGCTTCTGCAATTCGGCAGCAAGTTTGACCCGTTGGGCCTCACCACCGGAAAGGGTGGGCGCCGGCTGACCGAGCCGGACATAGCCGAGCCCGACGTCGACCAAGGTGGTGAGATGCCGGGCGATCGCCGGCACGGCCGCAAAGAAGTCGGCGGCCTCTTCGATGGGCATGTCGAGCACATCCGCGATGGTCTTGCCCTTGAAGTGGACGTCCAGCGTCTCGCGGTTGTAGCGCGCCCCGTGGCAGACCTCGCAGGGGACATAGACATCGGGCAAGAAGTTCATCTCGATCTTGATCGTGCCGTCGCCGGAGCAGTTGTCGCATCGCCCGCCCTTGACGTTGAACGAGAACCGGCCCGGCAAGTAGCCCCGGATCTTGGCCTCGGTCGTCTCGGCGAAGAGGCGCCGCATGTGGTCGAAGACCCCGGTGTAGGTGGCCGGATTGGACCGCGGGGTCCGCCCGATCGGGCTCTGGTCGACGTGGACCACTTTGTCGAGGTGTTCCAACCCGGTGACCGACTTGTGGCGGCCGGGCACTTGCCGGGCCTTGTTGAGCTTGTTCGCGAGGACGGTGTAGAGGATGTCGTTGACCAGCGTGGACTTGCCTGACCCCGAAACTCCGGTCACCGCAACGAGATTGGCCAAAGGGAAGGACACGGTGAGGTCCTGGAGGTTGTTCTCCCGGGCGCCGACGACGGTCACCTCGCGTCCAGCGACCTGCGGACGTCGCACGGTCGGCACCGGGATCTCCTTGCGGCCCGAGAGGTACATCCCGGTCAACGAGTCAGGGTGGCCCAACAGCCCCGCCACCGGCCCCGAGTGCACGACATGGCCACCGTGCTCGCCCGCCCCCGGCCCGATGTCGACGACCCAGTCGGCGGTCGTAATGGTGTCCTCGTCGTGCTCGACGACGATGAGGGTGTTGCCGAGGTCACGCAGCCGGGTGAGGGTCTCGATCAGCCGGTGGTTGTCCCGCTGGTGCAGCCCGATGGAGGGCTCGTCCAACACATAGAGCACCCCGACCAGCCCTGAGCCGATCTGGGTCGCCAGGCGGATCCGCTGGGCTTCGCCGCCGGACAACGTCCCCGCGGGCCGGTCGAGCGACAGGTAGTCCAGCCCCACGTCGAGCAGGAAACCCAGTCGGGCGCTGATCTCCTTGATGACCCGCTCGGCGATCTGACGCTCCCGGTCGGTGTAGTCCACCGAACGCAGGAACTCGGCACACTCGTTGATCGCCAAGGCGCAGACCTGCGAGATGTTCTGCCCGCCGATGAGGACCGCCAGGACCTCCGGCTTGAGCCGGGCACCACGGCATACCGGGCACGGCACTTCCCGCATGTAGCCCTCGTACCGCTCCCTGCTCCAGTCCGAGTCCGTCTCGGAGTGCCGTCGTTTGACGAACGGGACCACACCCTCGAACCCCGTGGTGTAGGAGCGGTCGCGGCCATAGCGGTTGCGGTATTTGACGTGCACCTTGTAGTTCTGGCCGAAGAGCAGCGCCTCCTTGGCCCGCTCGGGCAGGGCTCGCCACGGCGTGTCGAGGGAGAACTTGAGATCCTCTGCGACTGCCGCCACGACCCTCATGAAATAGTCCGCCGACCCCGACCCGCTCCCCCACGGCGCCACCGCGCCTTGCGCGATCGACAGATCCTCGTCGGGGACGCACAGCTCGGGGTCGACCTCAAGCTCGGTCCCCAGGCCGGTGCACGACGGGCAGGCGCCGAAGGGTGAGTTGAACGAGAACGTGCGGGGCTCCACCTCGTCGATCGCCAGCGGATGGTCGTTGGGGCACGCCATCCGCTCGGAAAACCGGCGAGTGCGTTCGGGGTCACTTGCCTCCCGATCGACAAAGTCAACGAGGAGTATGCCGCCCGCCAGCACGAGCGCGGTCTCCACCGAGTCGGTCAGGCGCCGTTTGGCCGCCGCGTCGTCACCCTTGGCGACCAAGCGGTCGACGACAACCTCGATGGTGTGCTTGATCTGCTTCTCCAGCTTGGGCGGCTCGGCGAGCGTGATGACCTCGCCGTCGACCCGGGCCCGGGCGAACCCCTTGGTCTGCAACTCGGCGAACAGGTCGACATACTCCCCCTTCCGGCCCTGGACGACCGGCGCCAGGATCTGGAACCGGGTCCGCTCGGGCAGCTCAAGCAGCCGGTCGACGATCTGTTGCGGGCTCTGCCGAGTGATCGGCTCACCACAGGTCGGGCAGTGCGGACGACCGACCCGGGCGAACAGCAGCCGCAGATAGTCATAGACCTCGGTGATCGTGCCGACCGTCGAGCGAGGGTTGCGGTTGGTCGACTTCTGGTCGATGGAGACGGCCGGGGACAGACCCTCGATGAAGTCGACGTCGGGCTTGTCCATCTGCCCAAGGAACTGCCGGGCATAGGCCGAGAGGGACTCGACATAACGCCGCTGGCCCTCGGCGAAGATCGTGTCGAACGCCAAAGATGACTTGCCCGACCCTGACAGCCCGGTGAAGACGATGAGGCTGTCCCGGGGCAACTCGACCGAGATGTTCTTCAGGTTGTGCTCGCGGGCACCGCGGATGACGAGGGTGTCGTGGCCGTGCCGCGCCGATTGCTGCCCGGCGATGACGAGCGCGGCGTCCTCGGCTTCCCAGGCGTCCGCGGTCGCCGCCGGGGACGGGGCCGTTGACGGCCGGGCGGACGGCGCGGTTTTGGGACGTTTGCGGACAGGCGTTGCGGGCACGGCAGGCACGCAGGACAGCCTAGGTGCCCCCACCGACAGCCGTTGACGGGTGACGGCGCAGGAAGGCCCGGATCGTCTCCCGAGGCCGCTCACGCAGCTCCGGACCGTGCGTGAACGCGGCCAGGTCGTAGTCCAACTCGCCCAACACGTGAGCCGTGTGCTGGGTGAGTCGGAAGTTGGTGCAGAAGTACTTCCCCGGCCAGCCGACGCCACGCATGTTGAACAATGCGTCGCCCGTGATGAGGAGGCGGCTGTCTTCATGGACGAGCGAGATGTGTCCGGGCGAGTGTCCCGGGGTGTGGACGACTCGCAGCCCACCAGCGACGTCGAGCAGCTGTCCGTCGACGAGTTCTTCCCCGACCGTGGCAGCCGCGAAGCTGAACACCCGTCGCGGGAGCAGCCGCGCGACACCGGACACCGGGGCGGCCTCCCCCGCCCTGATGTATGCCGCGTCCGCCCGGTGCACGTCCACGTCCCGACCCGTCCGGTCGGACAAGGCGGCTGCCGCCCCCGCATGGTCAGCGTGGGCGTGGGTCAGGACGATCCGCGTGACCTGCGACGGCGCAGACCCGACCGCCCCGAGGGCCTCAAGCACTCGAGGCGCGGATCGGCGCAGGCCCACGTCGATAAGCGTCACCTGGCCGTCCGGGTCGCGCACGAGGAAACCGTTGACGTAGTCGCCCAGCATCCGGACCCGCCAGATGTTTCCCGACCTGCTCTCGACGAGGGGGACCACAGGTGCTCGCGCCATGCCAGGCATGGTAGGCCGCTCACCCGCTCAGCCACGTCGGTTGGGCGGTTTGCCGGAATGATGCCTCGTCGTCCGGATCGCCTACCCCAACCCCGGCCCGGTAGCGTCGGGCCATGACGACAGGAGCGACCTGGAGTGACGTCGCCGATGCGACCCGCGCCCTCTGGGACACGGCATACCGGCTGCGCGAAGGCGACCAACACGCGCCTTCCCTCTGCGACGGGTGGACCCGCGGCCACGTCTTCACCCACGTTGCCCGCAACGCCGACGCCATCGGCAACCTGGTCACCTGGGCGGTGACCGGCGTGCCGACCCCGATGTATGCCTCCCCTGAGGCACGGGAGCACGACATCCAGGCGGGATCGACTCGGACCCTCGCCGATCTGGTCGCGGACGTGCAACACAGCGCCACCAACCTTGCCGGTGTTGCCGACCGACTCGGTCCCGAACATGCAGCCCGAGAGGTCGAACTGCGCGGCGGGTGGACCGTGACAGCATCCCAGCTCCCTTGGCTGCGGTTGCGCGAGGTGTGCTACCACCATGTCGACCTGCTCGGCGGCGTCGGTTGGGCGGACCTGCCCGATCGGTGGGTCGCGGCCTTCCTCACCGACGAAGTCGACCGACTGTCCCGACGGTCGCACCCGCCGGCGCTGACCCTGCGCAGCGACGAAGGCGACACCCACGCGATCGGTGACGGCACGGCATACGTCACGGGGTCGCGCGCGGCTCTGCTCGGGTGGCTCGCCCGCGGGCTCGCCGACGGAGTGTCCTGCGACGGGCCCCTACCCACCTTGCCGAAAGGCGGCTGAGATGAGTCGGTATGCCGGGCACGTCACCTCCGGGGGCCCGTCCGAGGTGCGCGAACTGCGCGACCTGGTGATCCGCAAGTGCAGCGTGGGCGAGTTCGACAACAACGCCTACCTGTTGACCTGCCGGGCGACCGGCGAGCAACTGCTCATCGATGCGGCAGCCGACGCACCGCGCTTGCAGGCCTTCGTGGCCGAAGGCACCGGCGCGCTTAGCGGGATCGTCACCACTCACCGCCACTCTGACCACGTCCGGGCGCTCGTCGAGCTGGCCGCTTGGTCCGGGGCGTCGACCGCCTCGGGGGCCGACGACGCTGCTGCGCTGCCGCTGGCCCCCGACCGAGCCCTGGTCCACGGCGACCGGCTGGTGATCGGAGCGGTCGGGCTCGACGTCGTGCACCTGCGTGGCCACACCGAGGGTGGTGTTGCCCTGGTGTATGCCGATCCCGCTGGTTTCACCCACCTGTTCACCGGCGACTCGCTGTTCCCCGGCGGCGTCGGCAACACGAGGATGCCGGGGCAGTCGTTCGAGCAGCTCTATGCCGATGTCACCGCGCGGATCTTCAACGTTTACGACGACGCGACCTGGGTCTATCCCGGCCACGGCGACGACACGACGTTGGGAGTAGAGCGGCCCCACCTGGGTGAGTGGCTCGCCCGCGGCTGGTGACCTGACGGTGTGCCGAGGCTACCGGCGGCCGCGGCCCGGCGCCGGTCGGGCCGGGGGTGTGGGTGGGGTGTTGGCGTCGACCAGCCCGACGATGGCGTCGCAGATGATGCTCGACGCCTCGTAGGTCGTCATGTGCCCGACCCCGTTGAGGACGTTGAGGTCGGCACCAGGGATCCGTTGGCGAAGAGCTTCCGCGTGCGGCACGGGGATGAGTCGGTCGTGGCTGCCGGCCACGATGTGGGTGGGCACGTCGACGAAGTGCCCCAGGGCATCCATCTCGTCATGACCGGCGATGGCATAGAAGAAGCGGCCGATCGTCGGCATCTTGGTGTGCTTGATCTGGTCGACGGCGTGCCGGACGTCGTCGCGGTTGGCACCCTGTCCGAAGATGAGCCGCCCCTCGACCATCCGTGGGATGAAGACCCGGGGTTGGATGCCCGGCGCGCGTGAGGCAAGCGCCATGATGACCCGTTCCAATGGGACGGGTGTGCGTCCTTCGATGGATGCCGCCGTCGAGGCCAGGACGGTGCCCTTGACCCGGCCGGTGAAGTGCTCGTAGTGCATCCCGGCATACGCCATGATCGACATGCCGCCCATCGAATGACCGGCGAGAACCAGCGGACCGTCGGGCGCCACCATGTCGATGACCTCGCGCAGGTCGTCACCGAGGATCCGGACCGTGGGGTCCCCGACTTCGCCCATGCTCGACTTGCCGTGGCCGCGCTGGTCGTAGAGCACCACCCGGACGTCCCGGCGGGTCTGGAGGTCGGCAAGAACCTTGTGCCAGCTCGTGTGGTCCAGGCACCACCCATGGGCCAGCACGACGGTCGGCGTCCCGCCAGCGACAGGACCATCGGGCAGGATCTCCTGGGCCATGATGTTGGCGCCGTAGGAGACGGGGACACGGTGGATCCGCAGTGACAATGCTCAGTCCTTCCGACCTTGTCGGTCCACGTGGTGAGGTCAGGTCTGCTGCTCGGCCCGGCCGGTGAAGTCCTCCATCGTGTGATAAACGCCGATGATGTTGTCGGCGATGAAGTCACGGACCCCGATCGGGACCAGACCTTTGAGCACCTCACTGAGCATGACCGTGCGGGGCAGGACGACAAACGAGCCGCCGGAGCACATCGCCTTCCACGCCTCGTCGACGACGTGAGCCGGGTCGAGGATCGGCAGCAATGGGGCGGACTTGGCGCCGTCGAACATGCCCGTGTTGACGTAGTAGGGGCAGACGGTCGTCACCTTGACGTGCTCGACGCCGGCCTGCTTGAGCTCCAGGCGCACCGAGTCGGACCAGCCGATGACGGCCCACTTGGAGGCGGCATACACGGCCATCCGCGGGTTGGCGGTGAAACCGGCGGCCGAGGCGAGGTTGAGCAGGCGCCCCTCGCCGCTGCCGGAGATCATGCTCGGCAGGAAGGCTCGCGCGACATACATCGGTGCAAGGGTGTTGACCGCGACGGTGAGCTGGGTGTCGCGGGCCGAGTCGGACTCCCAGAAATACTGGTTGCCCCGAACGATCCCGGCGTTGTTGACCAGCACGTCGACCCGCCCAACCTCGTCGAGCACGGCGGCTGCGGACGCCGTCACCGCATCGAGGTTGCCCACATCGACAAGGTATGCCGTGACCTCCGTCGCGCCACCGCTCAGCTCTTCGAGGGTGCGCTGCAGGGCAGGCTCGTTGAGGTCCCAGAGGACCACGGCCTTGGCCTTCTCGGCAATCGCGCGTTCGGCGAACAACCGGCCCATCCCCATGGCCGCGCCGGTGATCAGGACGGTCTTACCTTGGACAGACTTCACGAGACTCCTCCATCGGGTCGTTCCCCATCCTGACAGCAAGGACCCCCGGTGACACGGTCCGGCGGACGTGGTCTACGTCGCCTTGCTGGCCCCTGCCTCGGCCCGAGCGGCGAGGGCGGCCTCGCGGACGCGAGCGAAGTCTGCGTCGGTGAACACACCCCGCACGCCCGAGATGGTGGCCAGCTGCATCCCGTGTTTGAGGCCGAGCTGGTAGATCTCCTTGACCTTGGTCCACTCAATGTTGCGACCGACGGTGAAGGTCTCATAACGCCCTTCCAGGGCAAGCACGACGGTCTCGGCCAGGCAGGCGTAGGCGACGCCGTCGGGCAGCCCGATGTTGCGCATGTGGACCTGACCGGGGAGCTCGATCTCACCGGACTCGATGACCAAGACGTCCGGCCGTTTGGCGACGTCCTCGGCCGACATGTCCAGGGGTCGGGCCACGTCGGTGATGACACAGCCGGGCTTGACCTTCATGATGTCGAGCACCTTGTTGCCCGCAGCCGACGTTGCGGTGACGATGAGGTCCATCTCACCGAGCGCGTCGCCAGGCTTGGCCGCAGCGTGCAGGACTGCGCGCGGGTTGTCCCGCTCGATGTCCTTCTTGATGGCCAGGAGCTTGGCCGTCTCCGGCGACACCAGCCAGAGTTCGTCGGTGACCAGGGCCAGCAGGCGCGCGCACACCGAACCGATCGCCCCGGTCGCGCCGACGACCATGGCCTTGCCGTGGATGATGCCGTGCTCGTCGATCGGCGCGATGCCCAGCTTGCGCAGGGCAGCGTGGGCCGCCCACAGGGCACCGGACGCGCTATAGCTGTTGCCCGTGGTCACCGGGAGGGGGGCGCGTTTGGCCACTGTGACGCCTGCGTCGCCCACGACCTTGGTGAATGCGCCGAGGCCCATGACCTGGGCCCCGAGTTTGCGGGCCAGCTCCGCGGCATCCAGGAGCCGGGAGTAGGTGAACTCGGGGCTGTGGGCGAGCATCTCCTTGGGGGTGCCGCCCACCGAGATCAGCCAGCCCTCGGCCTCGGCGCCCGTCGGCGACTCGATGCCGGTGACGTGGCTGTAGATGAACGGCGGGATGTAGGCCATCGCCTTCTCAACGACGTCCCCCATCCCCGGAAGCTTGGCGATGGTGCCCAAGCCCTCGACGTTGTTGAAGTACTGGGTGCTCAACGGGTGGATGACAAAGGCGAACCGGCTCTTGCGTTTGTCCCCGTTGGGGCGAAGCAACCGGGGCTCCAGGGCCGCGGTTTGGATGAGTTCCAGCAGGTCATCGGTGGTGAGCTCGCGCTCTTCGGTGTGCATGGCCGCAGCCATCGCCTCAAGCATCGCCGTGACGACCATGAACCGGAAGGGGCGCGGTGTGGCGTCGATGACCAGGTCCACTCCGCGGCTGCCGAGTTCCGTCAGCCGACCGTCTGAGATGGCATTGGTGATGACGGTCTTTCCGGCGAGATCCTCCAAGCCGAAACGGATCAGCTCGGCATAGCTGCCGACGATGACGTCCGCGTCACGGGCCGCGCGGTGAGCGAGCTTGTCGCTCACCCACTCGACCGGCCCGTGAGTGTGGTCCTTGAAGATCGACGGAGTCAGCCGCCACGACCACATCCCCACTTCGGCGGCCTTGGCCACCACGGGGTTGGTGTTGAGGACAACCGGCACGTCGGTGCGCAGCGCAGGGTCGACGAAGTCGATGTTGGCGGTGAACTCGCGCAGCACCCGAATGGTGCGCTCGTAGTTCTTGCCGCTGAGGACCACCGTCCGCGCGTTGTTGAAGTACCCCGGCATCTCGGCCTGGACATGCCGGACGGCCCACTCCTGCAGGACGTCGGCGAGCATCGAACCATCCCGGACAGGCACCCGTGCCGTCGTCTCGAGCACCTGGCGCACCTCGTGCGGGTCGCCCTTGAAGACGCCGGTGGCCTGCGCCTCACGGACGCCCGTCACTGCGATCGCATCGGCCTTGAGCGACCATTGCCAGACCAGTTTCTCGGCGGCATCCATGTCACCGCTGGTCCCGAGCCGGATCAGCCGGAAGTCACGGCTGGCGAACGAGACCTTCTCGTCGAAGTCCCACTCGGGGCCCTGCAGAGTGACGTTGACGACCACGAGCCGTTTGCGCGGCATACCTGATGCTCCTAGTCCTTCGACCGACGGGGGCGCCGGGGGCGGGGGGTGGGGGCCGCGTCACGGTCGGCGGCCGCGACGATGAGCCCCTCAATGTGCGTGCGGATGAGCCCGGTGACCCGCTCGGGGTCGGGCACCATCCGGGTGTCCGAGGAGACGCCAACCCCGACCGTCCCGTTGTAGGTGAACAGGCAGACCCCGATCGGCTGGTCGCCGGACGTCGGCACCCAGCCCATGACGGTCCGGACCGGCGCACCGACCATGGTGAGCTGCGAGCGGGGGCCGGGGACGTTGCTCAGTTGTCCGATGGTCTTGCCCGAGAAGAAGTCCGTGACGCGCTTGGCCACAGCGCCGGGGGCCTCGGCGATGACCTTCTGCATTCCGAAGGCGACAGCCGGCTCCGCGCTGTTCTTCAGGCGCGTGGTCCGCTCATGGATCTCGCCGATCAAGGTCGCGGGGTCGGCGATCCCGAGCGGCATCTCGAAGAGCACCACGGCGAAATGGTTGCCCAACGTGGACGGCAGCGAACTGTCCACCGGTTGCAGCGACACCGGCATCATCCAGGCCAGGTCCGTGATCTCCTCCACCCCACGCTCGGTGAGGTAGTCGGTGAGCGCCAGCGACACGGCCGCCATGAGGGTGTCGTTGACCGTCGCGTTGAACGTCGCAGCCACCTGCTTGATGGCGTCGAGACTGATCCCGTCGACCCACGCCACCCCCTTGTCCACATCCGGATGACCGCTCCACGCGTCCGTCTCGGCTTTACCGTGCAGCAACAGCCGACCGATCTCCCGCCACGAGTTGGACGTCTCGTTGTCGCTGGAGGTGAACGACGTGAGCGCGTCGATGAGCTTGGTGGGATGGCGGACCAGGTCGAGGGCCGACTCCAGGTGATGCGGAAGTTCGAGGGGGTTCATCGTCGCGATCATCGTGCGGCTCGCCTGCGCCATCACCTCGCCCGAGTGTTCGAAGGCGTCCATGGCGTCCTTGACCGAGTGTTCGGCCAAGTGCCGGACGGTCTCCAGGGCGCCGTGTGAGCCCGGTTCGGCGGAGCGCCCGACGGTCTGCGGGATCGCGTCTGGGGCCGGGTCACAGGTGCCCAGGAGCAGTTGGACCAGCCGGATCCCGTCGCCCAACCCGTGGTGGAAGCGGGTGAGCATCGCTCCCCCGCCTTCGTCCTGGACCGGGCCGGAGATGAGCTGCATGTCCCACAGCGGTCGGGACCGGTCGAACGGCACTGAAAACATGCTCGACACGTGGGCCCGGAGTGTGTCGGGATGCGAGTCGGCGAGGATGACTCGCTGGATGTGCCGGTCGACCGAGAAGTCGACGTCGTCGACCCATTCCCAGTGCCCACGGCGCTTCACCGGCACCTGGCTGAGAACTCGGTATTTGGTGACGATCCGCTCGAAGATCGCCTCCTGCAGCTTGTCCCACTCCGGCAGCTCGTCGAAGGTGAGCAGGCCATGGACGTGCATGAGGTTGTTCGGGCGGTCCATCATCAGCCACGTCAGGTCGGACGCGGCGATCCGAGTTCCCATCCGTAGACCTCCCTCGTCGTTTCAGGCGTCGGCGCGCACAACCGAACGTACGCACTTGTCTGTCGCTGAGTCTGGCTGTCACGATGACGGTGCGCTACGGACCCACGTCCCGTTCCGGTACGTGAGGGATGTCACGTACCGACGACCTGCCCACGACCCCACCACGAGTGCCTACGCTCGATCATGACCCACGCCACGGCAGGTAAGAGTTCCGCTGCGCACCGCCCCGGCCTGTTGGACCCCGAACACGTCCTTGCCGCCACCTATGCCCTGGACCAATCCTTCGTCCGAGGTCTCACCGAGCGCCTGGTCGCGACGTCCGGCCAATCGATGATGGTGCACGCCCCGACGACCGGCCAGCCGTTGGGGAGCGTGCCCATCTCCACCCCTGACGATGTGGCGACCGCGTTCGCACGGGCGCGCGAGGCGGCCCGCGACTGGGCACTGTCCTCGTATGCCGAGCGCTCGACGGTGCTGCTGCGCTTGAGTGACCTCATCCTCGACCGGCGCGAGGAGATCATGGACCTCATCTGTTGGGAGTCCGGCAAGTCCCGGATCCACGCTTTCGACGAGCCGCTGCACGTCGCCCTCACCGCGCGCTACTACGGCCGGACCGTGGAGCGGCACCTGTCGCCCAAGAAGCGCGACGGCGTCGTCCCCTTCCTCACCCACATCGAGGAGCACCGCACGCCCAAGGGCGTGGTCGCGATCATCTCGCCGTGGAACTACCCCTTCACGATGGCTCTCGTCGACGGGATCGCGGCGATCGCCGCCGGCAACGCGGTCGTGTCCAAGCCCGACCACCACACCCCCTTGTCAGCACTGTTCGGGCTGCAGTTGCTCGAGGAGGCCGGTCTGCCAGAAGGCCTGTGGCAGATGGTGACGGGCGCCGGTCGCGTCCTGGGTGGGCCGATGATCGAGCGGGCCGACTACGTCTGTTTCACGGGCTCGACGGCAACCGGCCGGGTCATCGCCCGGCAGTGTGCCGACCGGCTCATCGGTTGTTCGCTGGAGCTTGGCGGCAAGAACCCGATCCTGGTCTTGGCCGACGCCGACCTCGACCGAGCCGCCGAGGGTGCCGTGCGGGCGGCCTTCTCCAACGGCGGCCAGCTCTGTGTCTCGACCGAGCGGCTCTATGTCGCCAAGGAGGTCCACGACGCGTTCGTCGAGAAGTTCGTTGCCCGGACCAAGGCCATGCGCTTGGGCGCTGGCCACGAGTGGGGCATCGACATGGGCTCGCTCATCTCGGCCGAACAGCTCAAGACCGTCGCCGACCATGTCGACGATGCGGTGCACCATGGAGCCCGGGTCCTGGCCGGCGGCAAGGCTCGCCCCGATCTTGGCCCCTATTTCTATGAGCCGACCATTCTCGACGGGGTCACCCCCGACATGGCCTGCCACGCCGACGAAACGTTCGGTCCGGTCATCTCGGTCTACTCCTTCACCAGCGAAGATGAGGCGGTCGACCTCGCCAACGCCGGCGACTACGGCCTCAACGCGGCCGTGTTCAGCCGGGACAGCAAACGCGCCCGGCAGATCGCCAACCGGATCAAGTGCGGCACGGTCAACGTCAACGAGGCCTTCAGCGCGACGTTCGCCAGCCTGGATGCCCCCATGGGTGGGATGCGGTCCTCCGGGATCGGTCGCCGCCAGGGCGCTGAGGGCATCCACCGCTACACGGAGGTCCAGTCGGTCGCCACGCAGTACCTGCTACGGTTCGGTCCGCACTGGGGCCTCACCGACGAGGCGTATGCCGCGGTGATGACGGCCGCGGTCCGGTTGCTCGGCCGCCTGGGGAGGGCATAGTGAGCGCTGCGTTCGACTACGACGTCGTCGTGGTCGGCTCGGGGTTCGGCGGATCGGTCGCCGCCCTGAGGCTCACCGAGAAGGGCTATTCGGTCGCCGTCCTTGAGGCTGGTCCTCGCTTCGAGGACGCCGACCTGCCCGACACGAGTTTCGATGTCCGCAACTACCTGTTCGCGCCCGCGGTCGGCTGCTACGGGATCCAGCGGATCGACCTGCTCAACGACTGCCTCATCCTCAGCGGAGCCGGGGTCGGTGGCGGCTCGCTGGTCTATGCCAACACCCTCTACCAACCCCCGGACGCCTTCTATGACGACCCACAGTGGCGCGATATCACCGACTGGAAGGCCGAGCTCGCCCCCTACTACGACCAGGCCGGGCGGATGCTCGGCGTCATCACCAACCCCTGGCACTCCCCCTCCGACGAGGTGATCCGCCAGGTCGCCGAGGAGATGGGCAAGGCCGACACCTTCCGTTACACCCCGGTGGGCGTGCTGTTCCCCCGCGACGGGGAGGAGAAGGGGCAACCCGTCGAGGACCCCTTCTTCGGCGGAGAGGGGCCGGCACGGCATACCTGCACGGGCTGCGGCGAGTGCATGACGGGGTGCCGCCACAACGCGAAGAACACCCTGGTCAAGAACTACCTCTACCTCGCGGAGAAGCGCGGCGCGCACGTGCACCCGATGACGACGGTGACCCGGGTCGTGCCGCGGCACGGGGGCGGCTACGACGTGCACACCAAGGACACCCGCGCCAAGACCAAGCGGACGGCAGCCCGGACGACCCGGACGTATGCCGCAGCCCAGGTCGTCTTCGCGGCCTCGGCGTTGGGGACCCAGCGGCTGCTGCACACGATGAAGTTCACGGGCGACCTGCCGAACCTGTCGGACAACCTCGGCCGGCTCACCCGGACGAACTCCGAGTCGATCCTCGGCGCCGGCGCGTCGGCCGATGACCCTCGGGACTTCACCGAAGGCGTGGCGATCACCTCGTCCTTCCATCCCGACGAGCACACCCACATCGAGCCGGTCCGCTATGGCCGGGGCTCCAACGTCATGTCGCTGCTGACCTCTGTCCTCACCGACGACCTTGGTGACGAACCACGCTGGCGGGTCTGGCTGAAGCAGTCCTGGCGGGAGCGCAGCACCGTCCGCCAGCTCTACGACTTCAAGCACTGGTCGGAGCGCACCGTCATCGCGCTGGTCATGCAGTCGTTGGACAACTCGATCAACACCTTCCCCAAGCGCAACCGGCTGACCGGGAAGATCACCCTCGGCTCGGAGCAAGGGCATGGGGCCCCCAACCCGACCTGGATCCCGCTGGCCAACGAGGCGGTCCGCAGGATGGCGCGGATCGTCGGCGGGTTCCCCGCAGGCAACATCGGTGAGCAGTTCCAGCGCCCCCTGACCGCACACTTCATCGGCGGGTGCCCCATCGGCAAGGACGCCGACCACGGGGTCGTCGACGCCTATCACCGGGTGTTCGGTCACGCCGGGTTGCACATCGTCGACGGTTCGGCGGTGTCGGCCAACCTCGGGGTCAACCCGTCGCTGACCATCACCGCCCAGGCCGAGCGAGCGATGGCCTACTGGCCCAACAAGGGCCAGGACGACGCGCGGCCCGCGCTGGGGGCGGCATACGAGAAGATCGATCCGGTCGCCCCCGCGAAGCCGGCGGTGCCAAGTGCGGCGCCCGGGGCTCTGCGTTTACCGATCGTCGGGATCAGCTGACCCGGCGAGGTGCGGCGATCGCACCCGCGGAGGACGAGAATTGCGCCCATGAGCACTGAGGCGTATGCCGTGCGCTGCCGCGTCTGGCGGGACGGTGCTCTCGTCCTGGACACCGATCAGGCCCAGGACGTGGTCGCCCACGTGCAAGATCGGGGGACCCTCGTCTGGGTCGACCTCGTGGACCCCTCTCCCGCCGACGTCGAGCGACTCGGACAGCAGCTGGGGCTCAACGCGACGTTTGTCGAGGATGCGGTCAGCCCTCACGAACGACCCAAGGTGGTGCGGCACGCCGATCACGTGGCGTTCACGGCATACGGGACCTCGCTGGCTCCCGACGACGCAGGAGTGCTGTCCGGCGCGCACGGTCGGTTGCGCACGACGCGGGTCTCGGGCTTCGTCCTGCCCGCAGCGCTCATCACCGTGCGATCAGCGACCGGGCTGCAGATGGCGCAGGTGGTGACCCGGTGGGAGGACAACCCCGACCTACTACGGTTCGGGCCGGGGGCGCTGCTGTATGGCTTGCTCGATCATGTCGTCGACAGCCACTTCGACACCATCCAAGAACTCGACGACCACATCGAGGCGCTCGAGGACGACCTGCTCGATGACGGGGCACCCTCACCGGAGTTCGTCCGCCGTCTCTACTGGCTGCGCAAGGATCTCGTCGAGTTGCGGCGGGTCGTGCTGCCGATGCGGGAGGTCGTCAACGGACTGCTGCGTCACCGCTCCGGAGAGGACGGTGAGCTCGGCAGGTGGTACGACGACCTCTACGACCACGTCCTGCGGGCCACCGAGTGGACCGAGTCGTTGCGCGATCTCGTCACGACGCTGTTCGAGACCAACCTCTCGCTGCAAGACATCCGGCTCAACGTCGTGATGAAGAAGTTGGCTGCCTGGGCCGCGATCATCGCCGTGCCGACCGCGGTGACGGGCTGGTTCGGGCAGAACGTGCCCTACCCAGGTTTCTCGGCCGAGTCCGGTGTCTGGGAGTCCGTGGCGCTCATCCTCGTCCTGTCGGTGGGGCTCTATGTCGCGTTCAAGCGCAGGGACTGGCTCTGAGCCAGGCCATCCACGGGGCCCGGTCGCGGACGGCCTGGCTCAGGGCAGCAGGCCGGCGACGGCCTCGCCGATGGCCGCCCACGTCGGGAACACCGACGTGCCGCGGTCGATCGGCCCGTCCATGAGGTCGGTCGCCAGGGCCGCGACGCTGACCCATGCGTCGCCACGCTCAAGCACGGCGATGTCGTGCCGCACGCCCGGCAGGCTCCCCGTCTTGGACGCGCAGTGAACGTCCTCGGGCAGGTAGGCCGGAAGGCCCTCATCGAACTGTTGCTCGCGCATGACCGCCAGCGCCATGGCTGACTCCCTCGGGGGCAGCAGCACGCCGGCTCGAAGCGCGCCCAGCAACTCGGCCAAGTCCGCGGCGCACGTCTCGTTCTCCAACCCGGCCGCGGCCGCCGCCGGGTCCATCATCCGCCGCCGCAGCACGGTATGCCGTGTCCCCGCCCGGCCGAGCAGCCGCGACACCTCGCCCACGCCGACGATCCCGATGAGGGCGTTGGTGGCGTCGTTGTCGGACAGGGCGACCATCAGCCGCAGTACCTCCCCCGCTGGCAGGCTCGTCACCGAGGGCAGCAGGGACAGCGGCCCGCAACCGCCCACGCGCGTTGCGGGGAGCGCCACTGGGAGATCCCACGGCATACCGGCCGCAAAGTAGGCAAGCAGGATCGGCACCTTGATCGTGCTCGCAGCCGGGACCAGCCGGGTGGAGTCGTGATCGAAGCGGAAGCCGTCGCGTGAGCGCACCGCGAGGGAGACCCGACCTGGAGCCTGCGCGATGAGGTCGTCTAGGCGCGCGGTCACCTGAGCGGAATCCATGTCCGGCAGTATCGGGCATGTGAGGATGGGGCGATGGTCTCATTGCGTGTGTCCGTCCCCGTGACGACCCTGTGGACCTCGCCGAACTCCCCTCGGCCGATTGACGCGCCAGCGGTGTCGGATGACCCGGACCCGGTTGGTTGGCTGGCCGCCCTCGACGCTCACCCGGACGACGACGAGACAGGCCACGGGCGACTGGGCCTGCATGGGCGCATCGACAGCCAGGCCATGCTCGGCGAGCCGGTCCTGCCGATCGGCCCGGTGACCGACGAGGGTTGGGTCCAGGTCGTGCTCCCCTGGCAGCCGAGCCGGCTGGACCCGCGGGGCTACCCGGGCTGGCTCCGGCGAGCCCACCTCGACGCCGTGGGTGAAGACCACGATGGGGTCACGATCACCGAGGGCCTCCCGGTTGGCGATGCCCCAGACGGCGCCGAGATCCTCGACCTGGCCAGGGAACACCGTGGGCTGGCCTACCTGTGGGGGGGTATGTCGCCCCTTGGCCTTGACTGTTCCGGGCTGGTCCACCTGGTCTGGCGCCGTCTGGGCGTGATCGTGCCGCGCGATGCCGACGATCAGGAGGCCGCGGCATACCGGGTGGGGTGGGGTGAAGAGCGCCCGGGTGACCTCTACTTCTTCGCGCACCCGGGTCGACCCGTCCACCACGTGGGGATCGTCACGGCACCGGGTCGGATGCTGCACGCACCGGAAACCGGCCGCGGGATCATTGAGGAGGCCCTCGGCCCGGACCGCGAGGCGACCCGGTATGCCGTGGGGAGACTCCCGCTGACCGCCCCCCGTCCGCTGCCCGGTCGAACCGCGACTTAGGAGGAACTCATGACCCGCGACGAGGTGCTGGCCTATTGCCTGGCCAAACCTGGGGCGTGGCGCGACGAGCCCTGGGAGGGCGACGTCGTCGCCAAGGTCGGTCCCAAGATCTTCGCATTCACCGGCGGGGACGGAGTCGGCCTCAAGCTTGGGCGCTCCCGTGAGGAGGCCGACGAGTGGCTGCATAGATACCCGGACGACGCGTCGGTGATGGCCTATGTCGGTCGTCACGGATGGAACACCCTGCGACTCTCGGGCACGATTCCGGGCGACGAACTACTCGAAGCCATCGACGCGTCCTATGAGGCCGTCGTGGCTGCCCTGCCTCGATCGCTGCGCCCGGCACCATGAACACTGTGCCCGGAGGGTCCCGCCAAACTCGGTAAAGTCGGCCACACAACCCGACCGGAAGGTGCTCCGTGGACGTCACCCCCTTGGTGTGGTGGGTCACCATCGCCGCGGCCATCGTTGCCCTCACAGCTGATGTCGCGATCGTCGCGCGCAAGCCGCACATCCCCTCGATGCGCGAGTGCACCGCCTACTTGGTGGTCTACGTGTCGCTCGCGCTGCTGTTCGGGCTCTTCGTGTGGTGGGACTTCGGCGGCCAGTATGCCGGTGAGTTCTATGCGGGGTGGTTGACGGAGTATTCGTTGTCGGTCGACAACCTGTTCGTCTTCCTGCTCATCATGGCCAACTTCCGGGTGCCTGAGCGGTTGCAGCAGTCGGCCCTCATGGTCGGCATCATCATCGCGATCATCCTGCGTGCACTATTCATCGCTCTCGGTGCAGCGGTCATCAACTCCTACGCCTGGGTGTTCTACATCTTCGGGGCGTTCCTCATCTGGACCGCGTGGAAGCTGGCTCGCGAAGGCGAGAGCGATGACGACGACTACGAGGAGAACGCGCTGCTCAAGTTCGTCGAGCGGCGCTTCCCCGCGACCAGCACGTTCCACGGGACCAAGCTGCTCGCGCGTGAGGGCGGCAAGCGGCTCATCACGCCGATGTTCATCGTCATCCTGGCGTTGGGCACGACCGACCTGTTGTTCGCGCTCGACTCGATTCCCGCGATCTATGGGCTGACCAAGGAGCCCTACCTCGTCCTCACGGCCAACCTCTTTGCCCTCATGGGGCTGCGCCAGCTCTACTTCCTCATCGGCGGACTGCTCAAACGGCTGGTCTATCTGTCGCTCGGGCTCGCGGTCCTGCTGGCGTTCATCGGCGTCAAGCTCATCCTGCACGCCCTGCACGAGAACAACCTCCCGTTCCTCAACGGCGGGAAACCACTGCATGGCGTTCCGGATATCCCGATCTCGGTGTCCCTCGGCGCGATCGTGCTCATCCTCGGCGTGACCACCGTGGCCAGCCTGATCAAGTCCTCCCGCGACCGTGCCGACGAGCCCGCCGAAATGCCGCAGGAGCGCATGGTGGCAGCCGACGAGGACGACCAACCGGTCCTCTGACAGACCCGGCTTCACCGCTGTCTCCCCCTGGACCGCTCTGCGAAACGAGGGGTCCTCTCGTCAGCGCAGGGCTTCGCTCATCTGGCGAAGCTCCTTCTTCAACTCTGAGACCTCGTCGCGCAGCCGAGCCGCGAGCTCGAAGTGCAACTCCGCCGCCGCGGTATGCATCTGGGCGGTGAGCTCCTGGATGAGCCCGGCCAGGTCGGAGGTCGGCAACCCCTCGGCGCGGACCCCGCTGGCCACTCCGGCGTCCGCGAGCACCGCGCCGCGGCCCG
>MTKY01048131.1_pt1 | contig 54134 bp, 55 predicted proteins | sample 1042731 | NCBI WGS metagenome assembly MTKY01 (sample SAMN06212206, study PRJNA360538) | anaerobic digester metagenome | biome: Wastewater treatment plant; material: sludge; isolation source: anaerobic digester fed with sludge from wastewater treatment plant | place: Denmark: WWTP Soeholt ...
GTGCCATCGGCTTGCGCCGCGGGCCCCAGCCGCCGATGCCGATCGTCATTCCGTCAGTAAGCTGGGCGACGACCTCATCGATCGTCATCTGCTTGTCGCGAGGCTTGCTCACTTATTGCCCTTTGCCTTGTCAGTGCCCGCACTCTGTCCTTTGGCCGTTCCGGCGAAGGCATCGCGGAGCTCGTCTGAAACACCCATCAGGTTCAGCTCGAACGTGAACCCCTGCTCAAACCGGTAGCTGTGGTTGACGTCGACGGGCTCGATGCCGTTCAGCGCCTCCTTGGCGGCGCGGATGACCCGGCCGTCCTTGGCCGCGATCTCGGCGGCGACAGCGAGCGCAGCCGCGTCGAGCTCGGCGCGGGGAACCAGTCGGTAGATCGAGCCGAACCGGTGCAGCTCGGAGGCCGGAATGGTCGCCGCGGTGAAGTAGAGGGCGCGCATCATCTGCTGAGGCACGAGTCGGGCCATGTGGGTGGCCGCCCCGAGCGCGCCTTGGTTGACCTCGGGGACGCCGAAGTACGCATCGTCGCTGGCGACCACGATGTCGGCGTTGCCGACCAGGCCGACGCCGCCGCCGACGCAAAAGCCGTTGACCGCAGCGATGACGGGCACGGCGCATTCGTACACAGCCTTGAAGGCGGCGAAGCAGCCCTTGTTTGCCCCGATCAGGGCGTCGAAACCGATGGTGTTCTGCATCTCCTTGATGTCCACGCCAGCGTTGAAGCCTTTGCCCTCGGCGCGCAGGATGACGACCTTGACGGCGGGATTTGCTGCGACGGCGTTCAGCGCTTCGGCCACGTCGAACCAACCCTGCACGGAGAGGGCGTTGACGGGCGGCTGGGCCATCGTGACGACGAGGATGCCGTCATCGCGAAGCTTGCTGGTGACTGCAGACATGGAGACCCTTTCGTACACAACCAAGCACTTGCTTGGTACTGTACCAGCATGGCACTCACGATTGATCTCACCGGCCGGGTCGTTCTGGTCACCGGCGGCTCTCGCGGAATCGGCCGGGGCATCACCGAGGCTTTCGTGTCCGCCGGCGCAACCGTCGTCACCTGTGCCCGCTCAGAAGCCGAACCGTTTTCCGGAACGACCCACGTGCAGTGCGATGTACGCGACCCCGAGTCAGTCCAAGCCATGGTCGACAGGATCGTGGCGAAGCACGGCCGTCTCGACGTCCTGATCAACAACGCCGGCGGCGCCCCCAGCGCATCCGCTGCCGAAGCCTCGCCGCGGTTCCACGACAAGATCATCGCGCTCAACCTGAACGCCCCGTTGCTGGTTGCCCAGATCGCCAACCGGGCGATGCAGGAGCAGGGCAGCGGTGGCTCGATCGTGAACATCTCCTCGATCGCAGCGAACCGCCCGGCTCCCACTATCGCCGCGTACGCCGCCGCCAAGGCAGGGATCGACTCGTTGACCCGGAGCCTGGCGATGGAATGGGCGCCCAAGGTACGGGTGAACGCGATCGACGTCGGCCTGTGCCGTACCGAGCAGACCGACGACCACTACGGGGGCGACGACCGGATCGCCAAGATCGAAGCCACCATCCCATTGGGGCGGATGGCTCGCACCGACGAGATCGGCAATGTCGCGGTGTTCCTTGCCAGCGATCTCGCGTCATACGTCAGCGGCGCCAACGTTGGCTGCGATGGCGGCGGCGAACCTCCAATTTTCCTCCACGTCTGAACACCCAAGGAGTACGAATGACCCTGCTTGAAGGCCGCATTGCGATCGTGACCGGCGCCGGACGAGGCATTGGCCGGGCGCATGCGCTCGAGCTGGCACGGCAAGGAGCAAAGGTCGTCGTCAACGACTTCGGCGTCTCGCTCGCCGGCGAGAAGGAAGAGTCTCCTGCGGAAGCAGTCGTGGCGGAGATCAAGGCGCTCGGCGGCGAAGCCGTGACCAATGGCGCGGACGTCGCCGACTTCGCCGATGCCGAAGCCATGGTGCGCCAGGCGGTTGACACGTTCGGCGGGCTCGACATCCTCGTCAACAACGCGGGATTTGTGCGCGACCGCATGCTCGTCAACACCTCTGAGGAGGAGTGGGACACCGTCATCCGGGTGCACCTCAAGGGTCACTTCGCTCCGCTGCGTCACGCCGGTGCCTACTGGCGCGCCGAAGCCAAGGAAGGGCGTCAGCGTGATGCTCGTGTCATCAACACCTCGTCAGGCGCAGGCCTTCAGGGCTCGATCGGCCAGACCACGTACTCCGCGGCGAAGGCTGGCATCGCCGGTATGACCCTTGTCGCCGCTGCCGAGATGGGCCGCTACGGCGTCACCGTCAACGCGATCGCGCCTGTGGCGCAAACCCGTATGACGGAAGGCGCCTTCGACACCTCCGAAATGGCGCAGCCGGAGGACAACTCACCCGTTGTCGCCTGGCTCGCCTCAGTCGAGGCCGGCGATGTGACAGGTCGCGTCATCGAGATCGACGGTGGGCAGATCTGTGTCGAGCAGGGCTGGACACATGGTCCGAAGAATGACCTCGGTCGTCGGTGGGAGATCGCCGAAGTCGGCCCCGCCCTTCGCGAGCTCATCGCCGAAGGCAACTCGCCGGAGTCCGTCTACGGAGCCAGCTGAGCCCTAGTCTTCGCGTATGGGTCTGCTCACTCCACTCGCCATGCGGATCGGCGCGATCACCTGGCTGACGCGCTTCCTGCCGCAGATCATGTGGTTGGACAAGTTGCTGCAGCGGCTGACTCGAGGCCGTTTGACGCTGCTCGACATCGCGGGCTTGCCCAACGTGCTGCTCACCGCCATCGGTCGCAGGAGCGGAATCCCTCACCAGACTCCGTTGCTCTGCACACCGTATGGCCGCGACATCTTGATCGCTGGCTCCAACTTTGGCGGTCACACAGAACCGATGTGGGTCAAGAACATCGAGGCCAACCCCGAGGTGAGTGTGTGTTTCCAGAGAAACACATCAACGATGGTTGTTCGTCGTCTCAGTGGGGAGGAGCGTGAAGCCGCGTGGGCGCGCATGCTCGAGACCTGGCCGAACTTCGCGAAGTACGAACAACGCACCGACCGCCGCATCAAGTTGTTTCTCCTGACGGCCAAAAAGTGACACCAGTCGGATCAGCCGGCTGAGTGGCCCAGATCGACGGTCTGTATGCAGCCGTGGATGGAGGACGCGTCGTCCGATGCCAGGAAGGCAATGACGGCGGCGACGCTTTCGGCGCTCATGAAGCCCCGCTTCGCAGCCACTCGCATGATCAGGTCAATGTCGGCTCCATCAGGGATGGTGATGGTGTGCACTTGTGGGGTGTCCATCCCGCCTGGGCAGATGCAGTTCACCCGGAGCGGCGTCATCAGATACTCGACGGCGAGAGCTTTGGTCAGGCCAACGATGCCGTGCTTGGCGGCGGTGTAGGCGGCCGAGTAGGGCTCACCTACCACGCCGGCCAATGACGCGACGTTGACGATGTTTCCCTCGGTCTCAAGCAGGTGAGGGATCGCTGCTTGGCATAGATGGAACACTCCGCTGAGGTTCAGGGCGATATCTGTGTCCCACTGCTCCTCGGTGACCTCAGCCGTGATGCGGAAATCGTGGCGCCCGGCGTTGTTGACCAATACGTCGAGGCGTCCGTACGCGTCGACCGCGGCAGCGACTGCAGCCCGACAATCGGCGGGCCAGGAGACATCGAGCGGACCGAAACACACCTGCCCCGGAAGTTCGGCACATGACGATGCAACCTCGGCAAGCCTCTCCTGATCGCGCGACGCGGCATAGACGAGCCCGCCACCGGTAGCGAATCGGCGTACGGCCGCCGCACCCAACCCTGATGACGCTCCTGTCACCAGGATGCTCTTGCCGGAGAATGTCATACGCCGACGATTCCGCGGCCGGTGACCAGGGGAAGATCCAGCGCCGTGACGAGTCCGGGTTTGGCGGCCACGACGGCGGGGACGGCGTTCACGAGGCGTTGTGCGGTGATGATCATGCCGCTGGTGTTGTGGTCGCCGTTCTCGCCGTGATGCGTGAACTCGACGTTCATCATCGGCTCGCCGGTGATCTCGAGCCGGTAGCAACCGTCGCCCTCACTGGGCGAAGGCCACTCGGGTGCCTGGTCGGGATGCGTACGGGTCACGTGTTCGACGATGATGCGCGACTCGCCGTCGACCATGCCGATCACCTCGAAACGCACGGCCGCCATCGTGCCGGACTTGATGTCAACGCAGACCGTCGAGAGGTCGCCTTCAGCTGCGCGGCGGTCGACGTTCTCGACCAGTGGTTCGTCGAGTGTGACGCCGAGTCCGGCGGCCATCTGGCGTACGACCGGACCCCATGCCATTGAGAGGATGCCGGGCTGCCACAGCGGCGCGACCTCTTCGATGGGCTTGCCGAAGCCGAAGATGTCCCCCATCGACACGGCCTGGTCGTATGTCGAGTAGTCCGCGATCTCCATGATCCGTACCTGGTCGATGCGCTGGCTGAGGGACAGGAACTGAAGGGGGAGCAGATCATTGGCCCAGCCGGGATCGATGCCGTTGACATGCAGACTCGCGCCACCCTTGCGCCCGGCCTCCTCGATGCGCTCCCAGAACATGTCAGGAAGCGACGGATTGGGGAACAGCAAGATGACAGGCCCGCTGCTCACGACATTGATACCAGCCTCGAGGAAGGCGACGAGGTCCTCGTACGCTTCCAGCACCCGGTCATCGGTCATCGCGCAGTGCACGATGCAGTCGGGCTTGCTGGCGAGCACGGCATTGCGATCTGTTGAAGCGATGACGCCAATGTTTCGGCCCAGACCCGCAAGCTGCCCCACGTCCTTGCCGTCCTTGTCGGGGTTGTTGACCCACACGCCGACGAGCTCAAGATCGGGGTTGCGGTCGATCCCCGCGATCGCGTGGCGGCCCAGTGTGCCCGTGGACCAGACGACGACCCGCTGCGCACTCATCGGAGGGTGACCTTGACCGGGAGTGACGAGTAGCCGCGTACGTTCGCCGAATACATCCGCTTGGCCCGATCTAGATCGACATCGATCGTCGAAACCCGTTCGACGAGCTGATGCAAGGCGATGTTGGCCTCCATTCGGGCGAGGCTGGCGCCGAGGCAGAAGTGTCTGCCACCGCCGAAGGCGATGTGCTTTGCGAGCTCGCTCGGCTCACGGTGAATGTCGAACTCCTCGGCGTTGGTGAACACGGTACGGTCGTGGTTGGCGGATCCGACATTGAGCAGGAGCTGCGCACCCGCCGGGCAGGTCGTGCCGTCGATCGTCACCTCCTGCAAGGTCTGCCGAGCCAGCAGCTGGCTCGATGCCTCAAAGCGCAGGGTCTCTTCGATCCACGACCCGATCAGCCCGGCGTCAGCGAATGTCGCCGCACGTTGATCGGGGTGCGTGCTGATGTTGCACACCGCGTTGCCGAGGAGCTTGGTCGTGGTCTCGTTGCCGGCGACGACCATCAGGAACAAGAAGGCCGTCAGCTCACTGTCGGTCATCCGATCGTTCTCATCGTCAGCGAGCAGCAGTGCAGTGACCAGGTCATCGGCGGGAGACTTCTTGCGCTCAGCAAGCAGGTCTGCGAAGTAGCTGAACATCCCCATCGAGGCGACCATCCCGGCCTTAGGCACGTCACGAAGTCCGTCCTCCCGCACAACCAGGAGATCGGCAAGGCGGCGGACCTCGTCGCGGTCGGACGGCGGAACACCTAGCAGCTCAGAGATGACGTCCATCGGGAACTTGCCTGCAAAATCGGTGATCCAGTCGAACTCACCCATGGCGAGTGCGTTCTCGAGATGTTCAAGGCTGATTGCGGCAATGCGTGGTTCCATCTCGGCGACCCGCCTGGGGGTGAAACTGCGTGAGACCAGTTTGCGCAGCCGGGTCTGCTCAGGTGGGTCCATGCCGAGGAACGACATCACCACGTGTGCGTTCTCGTTCCAGGCGCTCTTGTCCAACGTGACGCCCATCCGGTTGGAAAACACATCGTCAGTGCGCCAGGCCTTGTGGATGTCGGCATGTCGCGACATCACCCAGAAGTCGTGCTCCTCATTGTGGAAGAGCGGCGCCTCCTCCCGCAGCCGCGCATACGTCGGGTAGGGATCGTCCTGGAGGGTGTGGTCGTAGTGATCGAAGGTGAGGGGGCACTTCGCGGCGTCGTGAGTCATGGTCAGACTCCGTCCTTGTCGGCCTTGGCGAGGGTGTCTTCGACAAGGCTGTTCAGCCGGGCTCCCACTGGCCAACCTGCGTAGTGACTGAGCATGATGACGACCTCACGCAGTGCGGCCGCATCCAGCTCGCCTGACTGGTATGCGGCGGGGATCTGGATGGAGAGCACATCGTGGGCACCCTGGCCGGCCAGCATGCCGATCAACAGCAGGCGCCGGTCGCGATTCGACAGGCCCGGGCGCTGCCAGATGTCACCGAAGAGGTGCTCAGCCGTGTAGCGGAAGAAGTCGCCTTCCATGTCGTTCATCTCAAAGCCGTAGATCTGCTCCATCTTTTCCAGACCGCGTCGTCGAGCCTCTGGGAGATCGTTGAATTTCTCGGTCATCACTGCTCCTTGGTTGGGAGGCCGAGGGCGGCCGCCAGGTGATCGCGTGCGAAGTGCGCCATCGGTACGTCGACGTCGAGTCGCTGAGCCAACTCGATCGCATGGGAGAGGTCTTTGGCACCGAGAGCCGCGACGTGCTCGAAGATCGAGAACCAGTCGTCGTCGGGAGTCATCTCGTCGGTGCTTGCCCGATACATGATCGCCCCGGGACCGCCGGTGATGGAATCGGTGTGACGAACGATCTGGCCCAATGTGTGCAGATCGATCCCTGCGGCCTCTGCGAGCCGCAGGGCTTCGCCAGCTGCCGTGAACGTCACGAAGTGCAGCAGGTTTCTGGCGAGCTTGGCTGCAGTGCCAGCACCTGCCGGCCCGCAATGCACCACCTCGGTGCCCAGCAGCCCGAACGGCTCGTGGATTGCAGCGTATGCCCCGTCCGTACCGCCGACCATGATCGCCAAGGTGCCGTCAGCGGCGCCCACTGCACCACCGCTGACCGGAGCATCCACGACAAGGACATCGTGCTGTCTGCCGAGCTCCTCCAACTCTGCGGGAAGATCGGGCGAGATGGTCGAATGCACTGCGATCACCGTTCCGGGCTCCGCGGGGCCGAGGATCGAACCGATCACATCGCGTACCTGACCATCGGTGTTCACCATGACCGAGATGACGCGGCACTCGGCTGCGAGCTCGGCCACCGACGAAGCAATCCGTGCACCCTCGGTGGCGAGCTCGGCGAGAGGATCCGGGTCGATGTCGAAGACGGTCAGGCCGCCCTCCCACCCCGTGAGGCGCCGCGCCATTGGTTTGCCGATGTTGCCCAGTCCGATGAACCCAACCGTTTTGACGACGGTCATGCGGGTTCGGCGATCGTCTTGGTCTCCAGATATTCCTCAAATCCCGCGATGCCCATCTCCCGCCCGATCCCTGACTGCTTGTAGCCACCGAATGGAGCATCGGGGCTGAACCACACGCCCCCGTTCACGGCCATGGTTCCTGTCCGGATCCGTGCCGCAACGGCCTTGGCCCGATCCAGGTCAGCTGAGTCGACAGAACCGGAGAGTCCGTATGCCGACTCGTTCGCAATGCGTACGGCGTCATCGTCGCCGTCGTGGGGGATGACGATCAGCACGGGGCCGAAGATCTCCTCCTGCGCCAGACGCGACGAGTTGTCGAGGCCCGCCACGACCGTTGGCGCGATCCAGTAGCCGGCCTGCTCGATGACGTGGCCACCAGTCGCAAAGGTGCCGCCTTCGGCGAGCGCGACCTTGAGGTACTCGGCAACCCGGTCACGTTGGGCCGCTGAGATCAAGGGACCGCAGATGGCATCTGCAACCGCGGGGTCCTTGGCGCCGATCGTCTCCATCGTCGCGGCGGCAACCTGCACTGCCTCGTCGTACCTGTCGCGCGGCACCAGCAGACGGGTCGTGATCGCGCAACCCTGGCCCGCGTGCATGCATGCCGCGAAAGCTGTGGCGCCGGCGACGGCGGAGATGTCGGCGTCGTCGAGTGCGATGGCGGCCGACTTGCCGCCCAGCTCCAAAGAAACCTTCTTCAGGGTCTCGGCGGCCGCAACCATGATCGCCTTGCCGGTCGCGGTCGAGCCCGTGAAGGAGACCATGTCGACGCGGGGGTCGGCTGTCAGCAGAGCTGCGACCTCGTTCGAACGGGGCGTCACGACGTTGAACACCCCTGGCGGCAATTCAGTGCGCTCGACGGCCAGGCGGCCGAGCTCAGCTGCCAGCCACGGGGTGTCAGGAGCAGGCTTCAGGACGACGGTGCACCCGGCGGCAAGAGCCGGAGCGATCTTCGCGAGGTTGATCTGCGTGGGCACGTTCCACGGCGTGATGGCCGCGACCACGCCGACGGCCTCGCGCCGTACGGTGCGTTTGCTGGGAATGCCCATCGGCGAGGCCGTACCGAGGTCGGTCTCGAACTCGTACGACTCGGCGAGATCAGCGACGAAGGTGAGTCCGTCGACCGGTCCGTCGAACCCCGCCGCGACGATCATGAAGCTGGGCATGCCGACCTCGGCAGTCGTCAGTGCCCGGAAGTCATCGGCCGTGTCCAGCAGCGCCTGCTGGAGCTGGCGGATACAGCGGACCCGCAGCTCGGTGTTCGTGGACCAGTCGGTCTCGTCGAACGCACGCCGCGCGGCGGCAATCGCTGAATCCATGTCTGCAGCTGTGCCGTCCGGCGCGACGCCGATCTCCGTACCGGTGGCCGGATTGATGATCGGGTATGTTGCTCCGTTGCTCGCCGGTACCAGCATGCCGTCGATGAGTTGCAGCGCAGGTGGGGTGGTCATGTAGCTGCCTCCGTCTACGTGACTGTGGCCTCCACTGCTGGACACCGGGATGGAGTGTGCCTAGCGGAGTCGCGTCTTGCGCATGAGCTTGAGCGACGTCTGGGTCTGCTTGGCGTAGGCGTCGTAGGTCTGCTTGCCCTGCGGCTCCATGACCTGCTTCTTGAGGACTGCGATGTTCTGCGCATCTGTGTACTTCAACAGCCCCTGGTCGCCGTGGCGAGCTCCGACTCCCGACTGCTTGAGACCGCCGGACGGGGTGCCCTTGGAGGCGAACGCAGTGGCGAGGATGTCGTTGATGTTGACGTTGCCGGAGTCGATCTTGCGAGCGACGTCCTTCGCGCGGTCGAGGTCCTTGCTCCAGACACTGGCGTTGAGGCCGTAGTCGGTTGCGTTGGCCAGGGCGATGCCCTCGTCCTCGCTCGTGAAACGATAGAGACCGACAACCGGTCCGAAGGTCTCGGTCGACCCCGCGAGCATGTCGGGAGTGACACCTTCAAGAATTGTCGGCTCGAAAAACGCGGGGCCGAGGTCTGGTCGCGCGTTGCCGCCGGTCAGCACTGTGGCTCCCTTTTCCTTGGCGTCCTCGACGTGCGACACCACGCGATCCTTGTGATCCACAGAAACCAGTGAACCCATGGCTGGCTCGAAGTTGTATGTCGCGCCGACGTTCATCGCCTTGGTCTCGGCGACGAACTTGTCGCGGAACTCGTCGTAGATTGCATCGTGTACGTAGAGCCGCTCGATGTGCATGCAGATCTGGCCAGAGTTGCCGAACCCGCCGAAGATCGCGGCATGAACGGCCTCATCGACGTTGGCGTCTTCGAGTACGAGCATCGGGTTCTTGCCGCCGAGCTCCAGACAGCAGTCGATGAGGTTCTTGCCGGCGAGCTCACCGATCACCCGGCCGGTGGCGGTTGATCCGGTGAACATGACGTAATCAGCATTGGCGAGCAGTGGGCCGCCCACGTCAGGCCCTTCGCCACAGATGACCTGGACCAGCCCGGCTGGCATACCGGCCTTCTCGAGAAGCTGTATGCCGAGCAACGGTGACAGGGCTGTCTTGTTGTCAGGCTTGAGGACGACACCATTGCCCGCGATCAGGGCCGGAATCGTGTCGGAGATTCCTGTTGCAAACGGAAAGTTCCATGGCGCGATGATCGCAACGACTCCCTTGGGGCGACGGACCTCGGTCGAGTGGGAGAGAAACGGCACCGGACCGGCATGCTTGCGGTCCTTGAGCAGCTTCGGCGCTCGCTTGATGTAGTGGCTCGTGCCCATGGGCACGTCGCACGTCTCCTCGAACGCCATCCGTCGGTTCTTGCCGCTCTCAGCCTGGATAACGTCGGTGATGAGCATCTGGTTCTCGATGATCAGTGCGTGGAACTTCTTGAGCACCTTGAGTCGCTTCTTGACCGACCACGAACCCCACGTCTTTTGGGCGGCGCGGGCGTCGGCAAAAGCCTGAACGATGTCGCTCTCCGAAGACTGCGGCAGCTCGACGAGCAAGTCGCCGGTGTAGACCTCGGTCAGCTTCCAGGTGTTGCCGGTGCTGCCGGGCACGCGCTTGACCAGTCCGTCGAGGAACTTCGGCGTCAGTGTTGCCGGCCGTGTTGTCATGACAGCACCAGGTCGGCGGCCTTGTCACCGATCATGATCGATGGTGCATTGGTGTTGCCGCCGATGATCGACGGCATGATCGACGCATCGGCGACCCGCAAACCCTCGATGCCCCTCACTTTGAGGTCTGGTCCGACCACGGCTCGGTCGTCTGTGCCCATGCGACAGGTGCCGACGCCGTGGTAGACGGTCGTGGCCCGGTTGAGCACCTCGGCCTTCATGTTCGCAGCGTCATAGTCCGGACCGGGGTGCAGCTCGGCGGTGACGTTGCCTCCGAAGGCCGCCGACTTCATGATCTCGCGAATTATCTCGACGCCCTCGGCCAGGACCTGCTGATCACCCTGCTCGGCGAGGTAGTTCATGTCGATCAGCGGAGCTGTGCTGGCGTCTGCTGATGCGAGACGCAACGAGCCGCGGCTGCGCGGATAGATCAGGGTCGACATCACGGTGAGCGCCCTGCGCTTGTCGACCTGGTGGCGGACCGGTGCATCCTGGTTCGGCGACGGGTAGGCCCACGGGAGCACGTGGATCTGCAGGTCGGGTACATCGGTGGCCTGGGACGTGCGTACGAATGCGACTGTCTCGAACACCGAGTTCTCAAGGAACGAGTGGCCGACCGTGAGCTCCTTGGCGAGACCGCGAGCGAAGTACGACGCCTTGCCCTTGTGCACCGCGTTGGGCATGAGCCACGTCGTCGGGAGGAACAGGTGATCGTGGAGGTTGTCACCGACCGGAAGATCAGCCTTGACCTCGATGCCGTGCTCCTTGAGGTGGGCGGCCGGGCCGACACCCGAAAGCATCAGCAGCTGGGCTGAACCGAAGACTCCGGCCGACAAGATGACTTCCTTGCCTGCCCGGATCGTCCGACGATCGCCCTTCTTGTCGAGGACTTCGACGCCCGTGGCGCGACCGTTCTCGATGTTGATCTTCTGGACGTGAACCTGAGACTGGACCTCGAGAGTCGGCCTGTCGGCGTTGGTGAGGTATCCGCGCGACGAGGAGTAGCGCTTGCCACCGAAGGCACTTTGCTGGAAACGGCTCACGCCTTCCTGCTCGGCGGCGTTGTAGTCCTTGAGGATCTTGACGCCCAAGGTGTCAGAGGCTGCCTGTTCGAACTGCAGCGACGCCTCGGTCGGCTGGCTGTGGCGCGTGACCTTGATCGGACCGCTGTCACCGCGGTAGTCGTCGGCCCCGTCCTCGAAGTCCTCGACGCGCTTGTAGACCTCGTTGACGGAGTCGGCGTCCCAGCCGGCATTGCCCTCAGCGGCCCAAGAGTCGTAGTTGGCGCGGTTGCCACGTACCCAGAGCAGGCCGTTGACCGAGCTTGAACCGCCCACGACCTTGCCGCGGGTCTGCGGGATGACGCGATTGTTCATGTGCTTTTGAGGAGTCGTGTAGTAGCCCCAGTCGACTGTCGCCTTGATCTTCGGGTCGGCGTGCATCGGTCCGATCATGCCCGGCTTCGTGACGAGGATGGACGTGTCCTTCTTGCCCGCTTCGAGCAGGATCACGGATGCTCCCGACGCTGCCAGCCGTGAAGCGACGGCGGATCCGGCGCTGCCGGCGCCGACGACGACGTAGTCGGCCTCGTTGCGTCCAGTGCCGCTACGTACAGTGTTCTTGGCCATGTGCGTCCCTCTGTCAGATTCGTTCGATGATGGTGCCCGATGCCTGCGCCCCTCCGGCACACATCGAGATCAGGGCGGTGCTGGCGTCACGGCGTTCGAGCTCATGCAGCGCGGTGGTCAGCAACCGGGTGCCGGTCGAGCCGACGGGATGTCCGAGGGCGATGGCGCCACCGTTCACGTTGATCCTGTCCTCAGGCACCGAGTGCACCTTGGCCCACGACATCACGACACCGGCAAAGGCCTCGTTGACCTCACAGATGTCGATGTCTGCGATCGACATACCGCTGTCCTTGAGGACCTTTTCGGTCGCCTGGACCGGTCCGTCGAGGTGGTAGTAGGGGTCGGCGCCCACGAGGCACGAGGTGACGATGCGGGCTCTTGGCTTGAGGCCGAGAGACGCTGCGAGGTCTGAATCCATCAGCAGCAGCGCGGATGCGCCATCGGAGATCTGCGACGAGGTGCCAGCCGTGTGCGTACCGTCCGGCAGTACGGACTTGAGTCCTGCGAGCTTTTCCAGCGAGGTCTCACGGATGCCCTGGTCGGAGTCGACCACCTGGGTGTCACCGGTGGGCTGTCCCTCTTCGTCGAGCACCGGAGCCTTGATGGCGAAGATCTCGCGGCCGAAGTGCCCGGCGTCGCGGGCAGCGCGGGCCTTCTCCTGCGACCAGAGGCCGAAGGCGTCGACATCGGCGCGGGTGAAGCCACGGTCGCGCACGATACGGTCGGCACCCTCGAACTGGTTGGGTAGGTCGATCGACCAGTCAGACGGTCGAGGATCGCCGGTGCCGGGTGGCACGTTCGCACCGAGGGGCACGCGGGACATCGATTCGACGCCGCAGGCGATGCCAGCCTGGATCATGCCGGCGCTGATCATCGCGTGGATCAGGTGTGTGGCCTGCTGAGCCGATGAGCACTGCGCGTCGATCTGGGTCGAGGCGGTCGCGTTGGGGAGTCCTGAGTGCATCCAGGCTCGGCGCACCATGTTGTTGGACTGCTCGCCTGCCGCGGTGACATTTCCACCGATGACCTGGTCGATCACATTGGCGTCGACGCCCGCGCGGGAGATCACCTCAGCCTGTGTCATGCCAAGTAGGACGGCGGGGTGGAGTCCGGCAAGTACGCCATTCTTCTTGCCTTGTGGCGTGCGGACGGCATCAACGATCACGGGGGTGCCCATGGTGTAAAACTAGAACACGTTCTCGTTAGATACAAGCCTTCCGAAACTTCTGGGGCCATGTCAGGATAAAGTAGAACGTGTTACAGAAAACCAAGGAGCTCACGTGACCACAACTTCCGACGCGCAGGCCATTCCGGCAGGCTTCGACCCGACCGACCCAGATCTGTGTCAGTCAGGTATCCCGCTCGAACAGTTCGCAGAGCTTCGGCGGACCGCGCCGGTCTGGTGGGTGGAACAGGCACCGGAAGCCCGTGCCGGCTTCGAAGGAACTGGCTTCTGGGCGGTGAGCAAGCACGTCGACGTGGCAGCGGTGTCGAAGAACAGCAAGGACTTCTCCAGCCAGGAGAACGGGGCAATCATCCGTTTCGCGCCGGACATGACCCGTGAACAGGTTGAGCTGCAGAGCGTCATGCTCATCAATCAGGATCCGCCGGATCACACCAAGATCCGCGCGATCATCAGTCGCGGCTTCACCCCCCGTTCGATCAACGCCCAGCACGACATCCTCGTCAAGCGAGCCAATGCCATCGTCGACGAAGCCATCGCCAAGGGCTCGGGCGATTTTGTCGATGAGGTGGCGGCCGAGCTGCCGCTGCAAGCCATCGCAGACCTGATGGGAGTCCCGCAGGAGGACCGTCGCAAGCTGTTCGACTGGTCAAACACGATGATGTCCTACGACGACCCGGACTTCGAGGGAAATCCGGACGAAGCAGCAGCTGAGATCCTCGTCTACGCGATGGGGCTCGCTGAGGAACGGCGCAAGAATCCCCAGGACGACATCATCACCAAACTCATCAACGCTGATGTCGATGGTCACGGTGAGCTCGCCGAGGACGAGTTCGGCTACTTCGTGATCATGCTTGCGGTGGCCGGCAACGAAACCACACGCAACGCCATCACCCACGGGATGAACGCGTTCTTTGACCACCCCGACCAGTGGGAGCTGTGGAAGAAGGAGCGCCCGTCAACGATGGTCGACGAGGTGATCAGGTGGGCGACGCCAGTCACGGTCTTCCAGCGCACGGCGATCAACGACGTGATGGTCGGCGATGTCGAGGTCAAGGCCGGTGAGCGCGTGGGCATCTATTACGCGAGTGGCAACTATGACGAGGACGTGTTCACCGATCCGAACACGTTCGACATCACCCGCGATCCCAACCCGCACCTGTCCTTCGGCGGGCATGGTGCGCACTACTGCATCGGCGCAAACCTGGCCCGGCTCGAGGTGGAGATCATGTTCAACGTGATCGCCGACCGTCTGCCTGACATCACCAGGATGGGCGAGGCGAGTCGTCTGCGCCACGGCTGGATCAACGGCATCAAGTCACTACCCGTCAAGTACGTCTGACGCGGGGAACCATGCTCGACTCCTGACCTTCAACCGTCAAACCTCGTTGGCCTCAACGAGTTCGTCGACATCGCCGGGGTTGCCTGACGTTTCTGCCGGAGGTCGAGTGCTCGTTGCACATCGTCTTGGGTTGAAATCACGGAGACGCGGATGACGCGCATGGTATTTTTCTACCATGCGAATCACCATTGATGGCGCTGGCCGATTGGTGGTGCCCAAGGCAATCCGGGACGCCATGGGGCTGCGCGAGGGAAGGGCGATCGAGATGGTCTTCACGGACGGCAGGATCGAGATCGAGCTGGCACCAGCTGACGTAGACATCGAGGAACGCGGCGGTCTACCCGCGATTGTTGCGGCCGACGACCTGCCGGGCCTTACCGATGAGGAAGTGCGCAGCGCCATCGAGGCGACACGCCGGTGACAGCAGGCGCGACCTGCGACACCAGCGTGCTCGTACCTGCCCTCGTGTCGTGGCACCACGATCACGAACAAGCTCGTATGTCGGTGGTCGATCAAGTGACGGCCTTGCCCGCTCACGTGCTCATCGAGACCTACAGCGTTCTCACCCGGCTACCCGCGCCACATCGAATCGCACCAGTAGATGCGGCGGCCGCCATCGCCGTCACGATTGGAATCGTGGCATTGCCCGCCGACAGTCACCTTGACCTCATCACGGAGATGTCACGTCACGGCATCAGAGGAGGTGCGGTGTACGACGCTCTGATCGCGGCGACCGCCCGGCATCACGACCTGCTGTTGCTCACGCGCGACCGCCGAGCGCGTGCGGTGTACGAGGCTGTTGGAGTGCAGTACGCCCTGTCGTGAAGCTACGCCAGTCTCAGCTCAGTGCGAGGGCTTGTCGGCGCCGACGACCCACATGGCGAAGAACTGCGAACCACCGCCGTACGCGTGACCCAGCGCCTTCCTGGCGCCCTCGACCTGGTGCTCGCCAGCTTCGCCCATGACCTGGAGTGCTGCCTCACCGAAACGGAGCATGCCGCTCGCACCGATCGGGTTGGACGACAGCACGCCGCCACTCATGTTGACGGGGATCTTGCCCTCGATACGGGTCTCACCAGCTTCGGTGAGCTTCCAGCCCTCGCCCGGTTCAGCGAAGCCGAGGTTTTCCAGCCACATGGGCTCGAACCAGGAGAACGGCACGTAGATCTCGGCGCAGTCGATCTCGTCGATGGGTGACGTGATGCCGGCCTGCTTCCAGAGCGCGGCCGAGGCCTCGCGCCCGGCCTGCGGATTGACCTGATCGCGCTCGGCCGCAGTGGTGGGCTCGCTGCGCATCTGGGTGCCGTGGATCCATGCCGGGTTCTTGATGTCCGACTTGTTGACGGCATCCTCCGAGGCGATGACGAGCGCGATCGCACCGTCGGACGACGGACAGGTCTCGTCATAGCGGATCGGGTCCCAGAGCATCTGCGACGCCAGCACCGTCTCGACGGTCGTGTCCGGGTTTTGCAGGTGCGCGTAAGGGTTCTTGAGTGCGTTCTGCCGATCCTTGGCCGCCACGATCGCACCGATGTGGAGCGGAGCGCCGGAGCGACGGATGTAGGAGCGAACGTGCGGCGCGAAGTAGCCGCCCGCACCGGCATGGACCGGCATGATGAACGGCACTGGCACTGACAGTGCCCACATGGCGTTGGACTCCGATTGCTTCTCAAAGGCCACCGTCAGCACGCGCTGGTGGATACCTGCTTCGACGAGCGAGGCCGCGACGATCGCGGTGGAGCCGCCGACCGAGCCAGCGGTGTGAACCCGGAGCAGTGGCTTGCCCGGCGCTCCGAGCGCCTCGGCGAGGTAGAGCTCCGGCATCATGACGCCTTCGAACAGGTCGGGCGCCTTGCCGATGACAATTGCGTCGATGTCGTTGAACGTCACCTGGGCGTCAGTCATGGCGCGGTCGATGGCCTCACGCAGAAGTCCAGCCATGGACACGTCGCTGCGCTTTGCGCGGTGATGGGTCTGGCCGACGCCGATGACGGCAGCAAGCTTGTGGCTCATGCTCGTCCCTCCATCGTCAGTACGAGGTTCTGTTGAAGGGCCGGGCCTGACGTCGCGTGAGCGAGAGCGCGCTTGGAGTCGCCGGACCAGACGCGTCGGGCTGCTTCGCCGATCCGGTTGAGTCCGGCGGTGAACATCGGGTTGGCGGTGAGCGCTCCACCCGACGGGTTGATGCGTACGTCGTCGCCGAGTCCAAGCGCGTTCTTGAGGATCAGCTCCTGGTGCGAGAACGGTGCATGCAACTCCGCGGTGTCGACCCCCTCGACCCCAGCAGCTGCGCCGGCGGACTTGGTGCTCTCGGAGACCTTGAGGTCACGGCTGTTGAGCGCGCCAGGCTCGATGCGGTGCTCGAATCCGGTGATCCAGGCTTTGGGGCCCTTGAGCTTGTCGAAGCCGGGTGCATCGGTGGCAGTGATCACCATGGCCGCAGCACCGTCGGAGACCGGAGCGCAGTCCCAGCGTCGCAGCGGGTCGGCATACAGCGGCTGTGCGAGTACATCGTCGCCCGTCGTGGCGCCTTTGCGGATCGCGCTGTCATTGCTGGCGGCATCGCTCATCGAGCGCGCAACGACTTCTGACATCTGCGCTTGATCGAAGGTGCCGCTCTCGAGCCCGGTGCGTGCCTGGATGGCAGCAATCGACACGGCGTCGGCCCACAGCGGTGTGACCGTGTACGGGTCCATCTGCAGTGACAGGACCCGGCGGAGCTCACCAGCGCTGGACTTGCCGAAGCCGTAGACAAGCGCGGAGTCGACGAGGCCGGTCTGAATCTTGACCCAGGCTTCGTACAGCGCCCACGCGGCGTCCATCTCGACGTGCGACTCCATGACCGGCGGCAGAGCGCCGATCGCGTCAACGGCCGACACGAACGAAAACGCGCGGCCCGCAAGGTAGTCGCTGGACCCCGAGCACCAGAACCCAATGTCGGACTTGGTCCAGCCTGTCTGCTCGAACAGCTCGGCAAAGATCGGTACGAGCAGCTCCACACAGGTGGGAGAGCCGTCGAACTCCTTCATCTGCCGCTGGGAGAACCCAACGATCGCTACGTCTCTCGTACTGTTGCTCACAGGTGCACCTTGTAGGTCTCGTAGTCGGCGTCGGGTTCACCCGTCGGCTCGAAGTGGCTGATGTTCGCGATCGTGGTGCCCCATTCGTCGCGGGGCTTCCAGACCGCCTTGACTCGCATTCCCATGCGGACGTCTGCGGCGTCGATGCCAAGGATGAGGTGCAGGAAGGCGATGTCGGCGCCGTCGAGCAGCACATAGGCCGAGACGTAGGGGATCGGGATCTGCTGCCCGGTGAACGGGACGTTGACGATGCAGAACGTGGTGATGGTGCCGTGGTCAGCAACCTCGACTTCATCAGTGGTCGGTACGCCGTCGACGGGGCAGGCGCCGCGCGGTGGCACGTAGACCTTCTCGCAGACCGGGCAGCGCTGGCCGATGAGCTTGCCGTCGGCGAGGCCGCGGAAGAACTTCGACTCCTCGGGCGAGGCTGCGTAGTCGTAGGAGAGCTTGACCGGGGCGATGATGCCCTCGACCGCCTCGCCCTCGGGGCCGGGCGTCGTGGCAGGTCGGCTACCTTCGGGCTCGAACCAGCGTATGTCGGTGATGGCGCCGACGGGCTCGTCGGCCCACACGGCACGGACGCGCATACCGGTCTCGATCTGGTCGGGCGACTCGACTGCGACTGCATGGAGCAGCGGCCTGTCAGCGCCGTCGAGCTTGATCTGCGCGAACGCGAACGGCTTGTCGAGGGGCTGGCCAGGTACCGGCTCGCGGACCCAGGCCCAGCTCTGGATGACGCCGACATCGGCGACTGGTCGGAGCTCGGTGATCGGGTCGAAAGTCCTGCCGTCATACTCCGGCGGCGGGACCGCAACGGTCCCATCGGACAGCACGCCGCCAAGGATCTGGCGGCGTTTGAGGCCCGTCATGAATGCGCTGAGGGTGGGGCCGAGGGAACGGGTGTAGTCGAACTCGACCTTCAGGGGTGCATGAAGCGTTCCAAGTTCAGTCACGCCGATACCTCCGTTGAAGAAAAGACACGGTACGGAGTCATCGGCGTGATCCGTGTTTGATGGTTCTCTCGCTGGCGCTCGTCCACGCGTGAAAGTGAAACACGTTCTAGTTTTGCCCGCAAGGGGTCAGGCGACGTTTAGGCCGACGTGAAGCTCGCCATGGTGCGCTCGGGCTCCCAGAAGGCCTTCATCGAGGTGACGCGACCGTCGTCGTTGACCACGTAGACCATGATCAGGTCCGTAGTGGTGTGCGAACCGTCGGTGAAGGACGTCTTAATGCTCCCGATGTTCGCGCAGGTGTTGCTGCCGGGGTTGGCGAACGAGTCGGTGATCAGGAACTCAAACGTTTCGATCGGTGCGATGGCCAGATCCCAGAATGCCGAGATGCCGGCGTGCCCGCGGTGCCCCTTGCCCTGCTCGTCGAACATCGACGGGCCGACCGGGTCCTCAAGCACGGCATCCTCGGCGTACACCGTCAGCCACTCGGCGAGATCGCCCTTGGCGACTGCTGAGTAGGAGCGCTGTGATGCCTCACGCGCCGGGTGCGGGTCGTTGGGTGCGTTCCAGATGATGGCGTCTGACGTGATCATGGAGTCTCCTTCTTGCTGTACTGGGTCGGTCTGATTCCGCGATAGATGCCGCGCTTGACGATCAGGGGTTGGAGCAGTGCGTCGTTGGACCATCGCGGGAATCGAAATCCCTTGCCGTTGGGGGCATAGACGGTCAGGCCGTTCGGCTGTGTTCCGACCACTGAGCCCCAGCGTCGTCGGCGCGGCTTGTAGGCCTTCAGGGCACGACCCCTCAGGTGAGCGCGTATGTTGCGGCCGAGGATCTTGTCGGCGCGGTTGCGGGCAGACGTACGCAATGGATCGGTTGCGGCGATGTCGCCGACTGCGAAGATCTCGGGATGCTCGGGAAGCTGCAGGTCGGAGTTGACCCGGACGAATCCTTCTTCGTCGAGCAACTCTCGCGGGAGCCAGTCGGAGTTGGGGCGGACCCGTCCGACGGCCCACAGCACCGCATCCGCGGAGGTCGGGGGCTGGCCGGTGCTCCACTCGACCGGAGAGTGGGTGATCTCGTCCAGGTCGAAGCCTGACGGTATGACCGCGCGGTGGCCGGGGTTGATGCCGACCCCGCGCTCGGCCAGCAGTCTTCGCACGGACTGCCAGGTTCCGCGATGGTGGTGCGGTAGCGCTCGCTCTCCGGGAAAATACAGCTCGATCTGCTTGTCGGGCCACGCCAATGCCAGGTTGGCAGCGCTACTGACCGCCGCTGCGCCACCGCCGACGATCGCAATCCGGTCGGCTCGCGACAGTGTCTGGTGCGTCGTTTGCAACGCGTTGTCGACGTATTCGGGGGACACAACGTCGGGACGACGCCAGAAGCCGTTTGTCACACCCGTCGAGATCACGAGCACGTCGTAGGCCTCGACGCTGCTGACGCCGTCTGCGTCCTTGACGGTGACAGTTCGAAGCGCGAGATCGACATCAGTCACCGTGCCGTGCACGGTACGTGCGCTGTCGAGCTTCCTGAAGCTCTCGAACGGGTGCCGATACTGCTTCTGCCATTCGTCAGGGCGGGCGAGACGCATGCCCAGCTCCTGGCTGCTTACCATGCCCGGCTTGGTCGAGATGCCGACGACCTCGACATCTCGGGCCACGTTGATCGCCGTCAGCAGGCCGCTGTCACCCAGCCCAGCGACGACGACTCGGGGCTTGGTCAACGCTTGGCCTTTGGTGGACGCGGCAGGAAGACCGAGACGCGGTCGATCACGTCTTGGTAGTCGGGGCGCCGTTCCAAGCTGCGCTTCTCCATCATCGGGATGCTCACGAACATGAACATCGCCAGCATGACGATCACACCGGCGAAGATCCACCGTGCATCGTCTGGCGATGCGGCGAGGCCGAACAGGGCGAGGGACAGCCAGAAGCTGACTTCACCGAAGTAGTTGGGATGGCGCGACCAACCCCACAAGCCGGTGTCCATGACCTGGCCTGGTGTCCGGTTCTGGACGAAGCGGTGGAGTTGGAGGTCAGCAATGAACTCGATTGCCACGGCACCGAGTCCGACGATGGTGGCGACGACGTCGAGCCAGCTCAGACCGTGGTCAGTGTTCGTCACCACGACGTACGTGGGCGTCATGGCGAAGAAGACGATGAGCGTAGGGAACAGGTGTATCCCACCGAAATCGATTGCCGATTCGAGCTTGCCTGCCTGCTCCTTGAGCATTGGGTAGCGCCAGTCCTCGTGGTGCATACCCGGCCAGTTGTAGACCCAGTTGCCGGTCAGTCTGATGGCCCATGCTGCGATCACGAGGAGGACGAGCAAATGGCGTGCACCTTCGGCCTCGGTCTCAAGCCACCAGTAGATGAAGATCGCCGGTGGCGCGACACTCCAGTAGGCATCGTAGAAGCTTGAGTTCTTGTACGCCCGGCTGAACAAGAAGATCACCACGGTGGCGATGACGTCGGCGATCAGTGTGTCGAGCCAGAGCCTGTCGGTGGTCGGTCCCCAGGCGAGCCAGGCGGCTGCGGCAGCGAGCGCCATGACGTACGCGAGCGTGACTCGGACCAGTGCTGCGTTCTTGGTCATGGATTCTCCTTGTTGAGGTGCTGAACTGCTCGTGACGCGAAGACGAGGGCCTGGCCCAGCGGTGCGCCCGGTCCTGGATAAACCGGACCGAAGATCGATGCGGCGCTGTTGCTGGTGGCATACAACCCCGGGATGGGGTCACCGTCGGTTCGGACGACCCGTCCGTGCTCGTCGATCACCATCCCGCCCTTGGTGCCCAGGTCGGAGAGCACGAACCGCGCAGCGAAGTAGGGCGGGGTCTCGAGCGGGATGAGCGTCGCGCCGCCGGTGAAGAAGTTGTCGTACTCATCGGCGCCACGGCCGAAGTCTTCGTCGACGCCGCTCTGGGCGAACCTGTTGAACCGCTCGACAGTGGCGACCAGATCGGTCAGACCGAGCTCGGTGGCGAGCTCCTCGATGGAGTCGGCCTGGATCCACGTACCCGCTTTGAGGTGCTCGGCCGGGTCGCCCTCTGGCATGGCGATCGCCGGCAGGCTTCCTCCCTCACGGGAGTCGAACACGAAGTGGGACGGAATGCGGTTGGGTACCGCCGCCATCTTGCTGCCGAACTGGTCGTACGGGAGGCTCTCGTTGGCGAAGCGGTGACCGTCGGCGTCGACCATCACGCCACCGCGGAAGCCGAGGGTGAACGAGCCTCCACCGTCGGGCTGCTCGAGCCCGGGACACAGCCAGCCCTGGTCCATGTGCTCGATCTCCGCACCGAGAGCCCGACCAGCCTCGATGAGCTCGCCGGTGTTCGTGCCGGCCGGAGCCATGGTCCACTCGGAAGCACCGGGTACGCCGTGCTCGGTGCGCAATGCGTCGTTGCCCTCGAAACCGCCGGCCGCCACGATGACGCCGCGCTCGCCGCGGATCATCTCGCCGCCCGCGGTCGAAACCCCGACGACCCGACCGTCCTCGACGACGTAGTCCGTCACGTGCTGGTCGGTCAGCACGGTGCCGCCATCACGTACGAAGGCCATCAGGGTGCGGGCTATCAGCGCCTGACCGCCACTGAGGGTGTTGCGACCGCCCTCTCCGGCGCGGTCACGCTCGACCGGGGGTCGTACGAGAGCAGCGACCTCTGGGGGTAGCTCGTCGCGGCGAATGTTCGTGGGCTGGATCGAGCGGCCCATCGGCACGCGGCCCGGGGCGTCGAAGTACTCGGGGAAGGGCGACCACTCGAACGCGAAAGCGTCATCGGCCTCAAGCTCGGCGACGAGCTTGGGTGACTCGGCGAGGAACACCTCGACGTTCGTCGACAACGGCGTGGGCAGGAGTGTCTCGAGGTACGAGCGCGCGCCCTCCGTCGAGTCGCTGAGCCCGGCGCGCCGCTGCACGTCGGTGCCGGGCAGCCAGCAGGATCCGCCGGAGTAGGCCGAGGTGCCGCCAACCAGATCAGTGCGCTCCAACACGACGGTCCTGAGACCTGCGTGCTGCGCGAGATAGGCGCCGACCAGGGCCCCTCCGCCCGATCCGACCACGACCACATCGAATGCCATGACGGCCATGCTAGGGCAAAAACTGGAACACGTTCTATCTGTGTTCTAGTCTCTTGCCATGGTTCAGACAGTCGACGGCGACACATACCGAGGCCCACACTCTGGGCAAATGCTCCTGCACTCCCTCAAGCGGCACCGCTTCGCCAACGTGCTCCAGCTCGGTGATCGCAGCATTACCGGCCAGGAGATGTCGGATCAGATGAGCCGCTACGTACGTGCACTTGAGGACCTCGGTGCCGGCACCGGAACGGCTGTCGGGCTGCTTGCCGCCAACCGTCCCGAGGTGCTGTTCCTAATCGGTGCCGGGCAGACGCAGGGCTACCGGCGCACGGCGCTGCATCCGCTGGGATCGCTGGACGACCATGCGTATGTGCTGGGGGACGCCGGCGCGACGGCGCTGATCGTTGACAACATCCCGGCGTTCCTGGAACGCGCCGAGGGGCTGCGCGAAAAGGTACCGGGCCTGACGACGATCATCACGATCGACGACCTCGCCGCCAAGGCCGCGACGTACGATGTCCAGCCTCTCGTCGCCAAGGACCTCGCACCCGATCACATCGTTGGCGTGACCTATACGGGCGGAACGACTGGCAAGCCAAAGGGAGTCATAGGTACGGCGTCAAGCATCGCCGCGATGACCCAGATCCAGCTCGCCGAGTGGGAGTGGCCCGAGGCGCCGACGTTCCTGATGTGCACGCCCCTCTCACACGCGGGTGCTGCGTTCTTCGCCCCGACGGTTGCCAAGGGTGGGCGACTCGTCGTGCTGCCCGGTTTCGATCCGGCGAACGTGCTCAAGACGATCGAGGAGGAGAAGATCACCGCGACGATGCTGGTGCCGAGCATGCTCTATGCGCTGATGGACCACCCCGACTCCCACACCCGAGATCTGTCGAGCCTGGAGACGATCTACTACGGGGCATCGGCGATCAACCCCACCCGACTGGCCGAGGCGATCGAGCGATTCGGCCCGATCTTTGCGCAGTACTTCGGCCAGTCCGAGGCGCCGATGGTGATCTCCTACCTCGCGAAGGGCGATCACACGCCCGAGCGGCTCGCCAGCTGCGGCCGTCCCAGTGCCTTCTTGCGCACGGCGCTATTGGGCGAGGACGGGAAGCCCGTCGCCCAGGGTGAGCCGGGCGAGATCTGCGTCGCGGGCCCGGTCCTGGCAGCGGGCTACTGGAACAAGCCCGAGGAGACCGCCGAGGCGTTCCACGACGGCTGGCTGCACACCGGCGACATCGCCCGTGAGGATGAGGACGGGTTCTGGTACATCGTCGACCGGGTCAAGGACATGATCGTCACGGGCGGCTTCAATGTGTTCCCGCGCGAGGTCGAGGACGTGATCGCTGAGCATCCTGCGGTTGCGCAGGTGGGCGTGATCGGTACGCCGCACGAGAAGTTCGGCGAGGCGGTCACCGCGGTGGTCGTACTCCGAGCTGGCGCAGACAGCAGCGATTCGGCAGCGGCGACGCTGACCAAGGAGATCCAGGCTTTGGTCAAGGATCGCAAGGGCGCCGTTCAGTCGCCCAAGGACGTCATAGTCGTTGACGCACTACCGCTGACCGCGCTGGGCAAGCCCGACAAGAAGGCGCTGCGCGCAAAGTTCTGGACAGGAGACCGAAGCGTCGGTTGAGGCGTCGCGCGTACGGGAAGGCTGGCGAACTCTCGCTCGCTAGTGAGGCCGCCCGGGGCCGAACGTGAGGCCGAAGGCCGAAGCGAACTGAGTTTGCGAGGCTTGAGCGGGCCGGTGCTACTTACCGGTGAAGCTGGGTTTGCGCTTCTCGGCGAAGGAGCGGGGGCCTTCCTTGGCGTCGTCGGAGGCGAACACTGCAGCGCCAACCGTGGCGTCGTCCTTCCAGCACTCGTCCTCGTGCTTGCCCTCCGAATCGCGGATCGTCTTGAGGATGGCCTGGACGGCAAGTGGGCCGTTGGCGGCGATCAGGTCGGCGAGCTCGTGCGCCTTGGCCAAGGCCTCACCGTCGGGGACGACGTGACCGATCAGCCCGATCTCCTTGGCTTCAGGTGCCTTGATGTGGCGCCCGGTCAGGAGCAGGTCAGCGGCAACGGTGTAGGGGACCTGGCGCGGCAGGCGTACGGCCGAACCACCAAGCGGGTAGAGGCCCCACTTGGCTTCGGATACTCCGAAGCGGGCGGAAACACCTGCGACGCGGATGTCGGTGCCCTGCAGGATCTCGGTGCCACCGGCGATCGCAGCGCCCTCGACCGCGGCGATCAAAGGCTTGGTCAGCCGAAAGCCTTTGAGCAGTGGCTTGATGTGTGTGGGATCGAACTCGCCCGACTTGAACCGGTCGGACGGAGCGTTGGAGGACATCGACTTGAGGTCGGCGCCCGCGCAGAACGTGCCGCCTGCACCCGTCAGGATCACGACCTTGATGTCGGGGTCTGCGTTGACCCGGTCCCAGGCTTCACCCATGATCGCCATCATCTCGCCAGACAGCGCGTTGCGCGCCTCGGGACGGTTCATCGTGACGACGAGTGTGTTGCCCTGAAGCTCGACCAGGCAGTGGGGGGCATTTGCGATATCAGACGTTTCGGGCATGGGAGGCAGCGTAGTCAAAAACGAGAACGTGTTCTAGTCTTGGGCGCATGCCACTGAACATTGCTGACCTTTTCGAGCACGCGGTCGACGTCGTCCCGGACCGAGCAGTCATCCAGGTCGGTCCCCGTAAAGCGACGTACGCCGAAATCGAGTCACAGGCCAACCAGCTCGCACACTTCCTGTCGTCGCGAGGCATAGTCAAGGGCGATCACGTCGGCATCTACGCCAAGAACAGCATCGAGCACGTCGTCGCCCTGATCGCGATCTTCAAGATCCGCGCCGTCGCGATCAACGTCAACTACCGGTACGTCGAGGGTGAGCTCAACTACCTCTTCGAGAACTCCGACATGGTCGGGCTCGTGTACGAACGCACCTACACAGATCTTGTCGCCAGGACGGCACCGAAGCACCCCAAGCTCATGACCGTCGTGGCGATGACCGACCCAACCGATCCCGGCAACACCGCAGACATCTCGTCATTCGGTGGTATCACGTGGAACGAGGCGCTGGAGGGCCAGAGCGCCGAGCGCGACTTCGAGGAGCGCAGCCCAGATGACGTCTACATCGTCTACACCGGTGGAACGACCGGATTCCCGAAGGGCGTGATGTGGCGCCATGAGGACTTCTGGCGCGTGCTCGGTGGAGGTATCGACTTCATGACCGGTGAACGTCAGGAGGAGTACTCACAGTCCAAGACCGCCGCCGCGGGCGATCCGATGGTGACCTTCCCGCTCAGCCCGCTGATGCATGGCGGCGCGCAGGCAGCAATGTTGATGCACCTGTTCGCCGGTCACCTCACCATCCTCGAGCCGGCGTTCGACGCCGACGAGACCTGGAGGATCATCGATCGCGAGAAGGTCCAGCTGATCTTCATGACCGGTGATGCCATGGCGCGCCCACTGATCGAGGCATACAAGGCCGGCAATTATGACGGCAGCTCTCTCGTCGCGGTGGCCAGCAGCGCCGCGATCTTCAGCCGCCCCGTGAAGGAGGAGTGGATGAAGGCTTTTCCGAACGCCTTCTTCACTGACTCAGTCGGATCGTCGGAGACCGGCTTCTCCGGCACCGGCTTGCAGGACAGCGAAAACATCCAGGGTCAGGGCCCAGTCGTCGCTCTCGGTGTCGAGACCGTCATTCTGGATGACGATAACGCGGTGATCGATGGCGCAAACGTCGGCGCGATCGGCCGACTTGCCCGCTCCGGCAGTGTCCCGATCGGCTACTACCGCGACCCCGAGAAGTCCGCGGCGACGTTCATCGAGGTGGACGGCGTGCGTTTCTCGATCCCGGGCGATTTCGCCCGCATCGAGGCTGACAACAAGATCACACTTCTCGGCCGCGGCTCCAACTGTGTCAACACCGGCGGGGAGAAGGTCTACCCCGAGGAGGTCGAGATGGCGCTCAAGAGCCACCCTGACGTCTACGACGCATTAGTGGTTGGTGTCGCCGACGAGAAGTGGGGTCAGCACGTGTCGGCCGTGATCCAGGCGCGCTCGGACCTACCCCCGACGCTCGACTCGTTGCGGGAGCACCTGCGACCGCTGCTGTCGGGCTACAAGCTGCCGCGATCTGTCGCCTACGTCGACGAGATCCCACGCAGCGCCACAGGCAAGGCCAACTACCCGGCAGCCAAGGAGCTCGCTGAAGGGACTCTCAAGGAGGCCGCTGCAGATGCAAACTGAGCTGTGCGAACGTTTCGGCATCCAGTACCCGATCTTCGCGTTCACCCCGTCTGAGCACGTCGCCGCGGCAGTCTCCAAGGCTGGCGGACTGGGCGTGCTGGGGGCGGTCCGATTCAACGACCCCGCAGAGCTCGACGCCACCCTCGACTGGCTCGATGACAACACCGACGGCAAGCCGTACGGCGTCGATGTTGTCATGCCGATGCAGATGCCGACCGAGGGCAAAGCCGTCGATCTGCAGGCGATGATCCCCCCGGACCACATCACCTTCGTCGAACGAACTCTGCAGCAGCTCGGCGTACCCCCGCTGCCCGAGGGCGAGGGCCGCGATGGCGTACTCGGCTGGTTGCACTCGGTGGCCCGCTCGCACGTGGACATCGCACTCGCACACCGTCCCGTGCTGATCGCGAACGCGCTGGGTTCGCCGCCCAAGGACGTCATCGACCAGGCTCACGCTGCCGGCGTGCAGGTCGCCGCCCTTGCTGGAGCGGCCAAGCACGCGCTCTCACACGTCGCCAACGGCGTCGACATCATCATCGCCCAGGGCTACGAGGCCGGCGGCCACACTGGCGAGATTGCCAGCATGGTGCTGACCCCCGAGATCGTCGACGCCGTTGGGCCCGATGTCGCTGTCCTCGGGGCCGGCGGCATCGGCCGCGGGCGCCAGGTTGCTGCGTCACTCGCACTGGGAGCGCAGGGTGTCTGGACGGGGTCGGTGTGGCTCACGACCGAGGAATACCAGAACCTCAACACCAATGCCGGGATGACCGAGGCATTTCTTCGCGCCTCGAGCGCTGACACGGTTCGTACTCGCGTGTACACCGGCAAGCCTGCTCGGCTGCTCAAGACCAAGTGGACCGAGGCGTGGGACGCCGAGGATGCACCAGCGCCTCTCCCGATGCCGCTGCAGAACCTGCTCGTGTCCGATGCGCACAGCCGGATGAACTCCGCCGGCAATCCGGACGTCATCTCGATGCCGGTGGGTCAGATCGTGGGATCGATGAACAAGGTTCGGCCGGTCGCAGAGGTGATGGCCGACCTGATCGGCGAGTACGAAGAAACCATCGAGCGACTCTCCTCTCTATAAGGGCAGCTCTGTCCAACACCGATAGGCACACGTACGGTCGGACACCTCATTCACGCATGCGGTGGGCCGCTGTCTTGCTCCTTGTCGCGGCGGTGCTCGTGGCGCTCGCGCTGCACCGAGTGGTCGGTCAGATCGGCGTGCTGACCTGGGCTGTCCTCGTCGGCATGCTCGTGGGCAATATCGGCCAGGTGCGGACGATCGCGATGCCTGTCTCTCCCATGACGACCCGACTCCTGCGCATCGGCGTCGCGCTCCTCGGCCTCTCGCTGTCGGTCTCGGCGATCGCGTCGCTGGGCCCCAGCGTCATCGTGATGATCGTTGCTGTGCTTGTCAGCACGATGCTCGTCACGACGTGGCTTGGTCGTTCCATCGGGGTCGGGCCGGGTCGAGGCGTTGTCATTGCCACGGGCGTCTCGGTGTGTGGTGCCTCTGCGATCGCCGCAGTCCAGGGCACGGCTCGTGCTGACGAGGACGATGTGGCGGCCGCGATCGCAGTCGTGACCCTTTACGGCAGCGTCGCGATGATCGTGCTGCCACTCCTACAATCTCCGCTCGGTCTCTCGGACGTGTCGGCCGGCATCTGGGCGGGCTCCAGCATCCACGAGGTCGGCCAGGTCGTCGCCGCCGGTGGTGCAGTCGGGACCGCCGCTGTCGCCGTGGCCACGGTGGTCAAGTTGACCCGCGTCGTCCTCCTTGCTCCGCTGGTTGCAGCGTTGCAGTGGCTCGGCCGCAACGAAGTCATCGAGCCACATACCAAGCGACCGCCTATCGTTCCGCTCTTCGTCGGAGGCTTCGTGGCGCTCGTTCTCGTGCGCAGCACGGGAGTGCTGAGCCCGACCTGGCTTGATCGAATCTCCACGGTGCAGACCGTCTGCCTCGCCTGCGGTATGTACGGCCTTGGACTCGGTGTGCACGCCCGCACCCTCGTGCGCAACGGTGGGACGACCCTCGTCCTGGGCGCCGCTGCGTCACTGTTCATCTCGGCAGTCGCGCTGATTGGCGTCCTTGTTGTCCGCTGAGCTCGCGTGATCAGGGCAGGTATTTGGTTCCGCGCGCCTCGCGCGTCCACGTGACATCGGTGATGCCGGCCGCAGTGAGCTCGCGATGCAGCACCTTGTGGGTCGCCGTACGAGGCAGATCGTTCACGACTCTTACGTAGCGGGGCCGGGCTTTGGAAGACAGGTCTGCCTGCTCGTCGAGGAATCGCTCGAGATCCTCTGGGCCGAGATCACTGCGCAGGATCAGCGCTGCTGCGACTTGATCACCGGCACGCTCGTCAGGCACTGCGTAGACCGCTGCTTGGTCGATCGCCGGGTGGCGTAGCAGTATCTGCTCGATCGGCGCGGTGGCGAGATTCTCACCGTCGACGCGGAGCCATGCTGCCGTACGGCCGGCGAAATAGATCCAGCCGTCGGCGTCACGGTAGGCGAGGTCGCCGGACCAATACATGCCGCCGCGCATGCGCTCAGCGGTGGATTCCTCGTCGTTGTAGTAGCCGGCGAACTGCCCGGCACCTGAGGTGTTGACCAGCTCGCCGACACACTCGTCGAGATTGGTCACCCGACCGTCGGCATCGAGCACCGCACGTGGACATTCCTTGCCGGACTCAGGGTCGTGGACGGCGACGCCTTCGGCGGGCCAGCCGAGCGCACCCGGCGGTGTCCCCTCGATCTTGCTCACTATCACGGCATTCTCGGTCGAACCGAACCCGTCGACGACATGACAACCGAATCGCTCGCCGAAGGCACGGATGTCGCGGTCACCCGCCTCGTTGCCGAAAACCAGCCGTAAAGGGTTGTCTGCATCATCGGGCAACGACGGTGTGGCGAGCACGTATGTCAGTGGCTTGCCGACGTACGACGCGTACGTCGCGCCGAATTGGCGGACATCGGCGAGGAACTCCGACGCCGAGAACTTCTCTCGGAGCGCGACGGTGGCACCGTTGTAGAGGGCGGGCGCCCACCCGGCCATCACGGCATTGGAGTGGAACAGCGGCATGGCGAGGTAGTGCACGTCGGCTTCGTTGAGTCCGAGCTTGTCGGAGAGGTAAAACCCTGGATAGGTGACCTTCGAGTGGGTGATCCGCACCGCTTTGGGTCGCCCGCTCGTCCCCGAGGTGAAGATCAGCATGAACAGCGACTCGTCGGTCGGAGTCGCCTCCGGCGCTGGGCGAGGAGCGACGTTCCACTCGTCGGTGTCGATCACCTCGATGCCCGTGAGGTCGAGCCCTTCAAGCAGGTGTCGCTGGGTCGCGTCGGTCAACAGGACCTGCACGTCTGCACGACGCAGGTCGGCCAGCAGAGCATCTCCTCGGCGGGTGCTGTTGACACCGACCGCGACGTGATGGCCCAACCCGGCAGCCGAAAGGCCGAGGATCATCTCGGGTGTGTTGTCCATCAGCAGACCGACATGCGGTGGTCGATCCGGATCGAGCAGGTCGGCGATCGCCGCAGCGCGTGACGAGGCGTCTGCCACGAGCTCTCGCCAGGTCCACGAGCGGTCGTGCGTCAGCAGGGCCGGGGTGTCCTTCTCAGCTCGCTCGAGGAGCAGGTCCCGGATCGTCACGCCGGTTCGGCGGCGAGCAGCTTGCCGAGTCGGAGAGCTTGTTCGGTCGCGCCTCCGTACTCGAAGTCGTAGCGCGTCGCGGCGGTGAAGTAGCGGTGAGCCTCGCCGTCCAGGTCGATGCCGACGCCACCGTGGATGTGGACCGTGGTGTGCGCGAGGTGGTGGCCGGCGTCGGACGCCCAGAGCTTGGCGGTCGCAATGGCCTCAGTAGATGGAAGGCTCTCGGCGAGACGCCAGGCCGCCTGCCAGACGGTGAGCGCCAGGAAGCGGGTGTCGATGTACCCGTCAGCGAGGCGCTGTGAGACGGCCTGGAAGGTGCCGATCGGTCGGTCGAACTGCTCGCGCACCTTGGCGTACTCGGCCGTGAGCTTCAGTGCGCCCTCGGTGACGCCGAGCTGCACGGCGCAGCTGGCGACCGTCAGCAGGTCGACAAGGCGCTGGGCGGCGTCGCCACTGCCGATCAGGCGATCAGCGGGTACGCGTACTCCGGCGAGCTCGACAAGACCGACCGCGTCGCCGTCGCTGAGCTTCTGCTCGCGGATCTGCAGGCCCGACGCGTCAGAATCGACGAGGAAGACGCCGGTGCCGTCTGGCGTGGCCGCGGTGATCAGAAACGCGTCGGCGTCGATGGCTGCAGGGACGAGATATTTGGTGCCGGTCAGCATGAACGTAGAGCCGTCGAGCGCAGCGGTCGTCGTTGGGAGGGTCGGGACGTGCTCGTGCTCCTCGGTGATCGCCGCGCTGATCACACTCAAGGTGTATGCAGCCTGCTGCTGATCGTCAGTGCCACGTTCGGCAAGGAAGAGGCGTGCAACGGAGTCGGTGGCGAGCGGTACGGGCGCGACCGTGCGACCGACCTCGACCAGCACGCGGCACAGCTCGAGGAAGCCGAGACCGGCACCGTCGTGCGACTCCGGTGTCGTCAACGAGAGCAGTCCCGCATCGCCGAGCGCCTTCCAGAGCACGGGGTCGAACCGGTTGCCAGCTGCCTCGACCTCGATCAGCCGCTCGGTCGTGGTGTGATCTTTCAGGATCGTCGCGGCAAGAGCTGCTGCGTCTTCGGCCTCGGGGGGCAGGTTGAAGTCCATGTCTGTCCTTGTGTGTGAATTCAGCGCTTTGCAGCAGGCATACCGAGCCCGACGTAGCCGATGATGTCTCGCTGGATCTCGTTGGTTCCGCCGCCGAATGTCATGACGAGCGAGGAGCGGAAGTAGCGCTCAAGACGCCCGGCGATCACGGCACCGGGGGAGTCCGCTGCGATCAGGGATGCTGGGCCGACGATCTCCTTGAGTGCGCGGTAAACCTCGACGGCGAGCTCTGAGCCGTAGACCTTGATGGCCGATGCGTCGGCAGGTGAGAGGGTGTCGATCTCGGCGGCGAGCTTCCAGCCCATGAGGGTCAGCGCATCTGTACGGGCCTGCGCGCGACCCAGCAGGATCTGCACCCATTCCTGATCGATGACGCGCACGCCGTTCGCGTTCTTGGTCTCTCGCGCCCAGTTGGTGACCAGCTCGATCGAGTGGACCAGCGGCGCCGACGACGTCAGCGCCACCCGCTCACGATTGAGCTGGTTGGTGATCAGCGCCCAGCCACCGCCACGACCGCCGATCAGGTTTTCGGCCGGAACTCGTACGTTGTCGTAGTAGGTCGCGCTCGTGCCGACACCGGCGATGGTGTGGACCGGTGTGTAGGACACGCCCTCGCTCTGGGCCGGCACCAGGATCATCGACAAGCCCTTGTGGCGAGCAAGATCGGGATCGGTGCGGCACGCCATCCAGATCCAGTCGGCGTACTGGATGAGCGAGGTCCACATCTTCTGGCCGTTGATGACCCACTCGTTGGTGGATTCGTCCCGTTCGGCCTTGGTGCGCAGTGATGCAAGATCTGTGCCCGAGCCCGGCTCGGAGTAGCCGATCGAGAAGTGCAGTTCGCCTCTGAGGATCTTGGGGAGGAAGGATTCCTTCTGCTCCTCGCTGCCGTAGCGCATGATGGTCGGGCCGACCGTGTTCAGCGTCAGGTGCGGAATCGGGACACCGGCGACCATGGCCGCGTTGCTGAAGATGAGCTCGTCGACCATCGAGCGATTCTGACCGCCGTACTCCTTGGGCCACCCCATGCCGAGCCAGCCGTCGGTGCCGAGCTGGCGGATGACGTCCTTGTAGGCGGCGACGTCACCGAACTCCCCGGTCGCCGCGGCAAGCGCAGCGCGAATCTCGGGGGTGACGAGCTCGGAAAAGTAGCCTTGGACCTCGCTGCGTAGGCGAAGCTGGTCGGCTGTCAGGGCGACGTACATGTGGTAAAACTATAACGTGTTCTCGTTTTGGTCTACAGAGACCACACACGTTGACGTGGAAGTTGGGAGGCAATCGTGACTGAGACTCGCGCATTGGACGCCGGTTCTGTCCCGGATCGATTTGCTCGTGGCTGGCACTGCCTCGGTCTGGAGAGTGCCTTCACCGACGGCAAACCACACGAGATCTTCGCCTTCGGCGGCAAGTTGGTTGTGTGGGCCGACTCGCAAGGCAACCTCAAGGTGCTCGACGGCTACTGCCGCCACATGGGCGGCGACCTCACCCAGGGCACCGTCAAGGGTGACGAGATCGCCTGTCCGTTCCATGACTGGCGCTGGGGCGGCGACGGCAAGTGCAAGGCCATCCCCTACGCCAAGCGCGTGCCACTTCGTGCCCGTACACAGCGTTACGAGAGCGTCGTGCGCAACAACCAGCTGCTGATCTGGCACGACCCCGAGGGCAGCCCCGCCGACATGGAAGCGCTTCCGCCTGAGCTTCCCGGCGTCGGCACCGACGCATACACCGAGTGGACCTGGGACGTCATCCCCGTCGACAACGCGCACTGTCGCGAGATCATCGACAATGTCGTTGACATGGCGCACTTCTTCTACATCCACTTTGCGTTCCCCACCAACTTCCGCAATGTGTTCGAGGGCGATCAGGCCACCCAGTTCATGGAGTCCACCGGGCGACCGGACATGAAGGCTGAGGGCTACGGCGACGAGGACCTGGTCCTCAAGTCGGTCGCGACCTACTTCGGACCGTCGTACATGATCAACTGGCTCGACACCGACTACAAGGGTTTCCTGACCAAGGTCGTGCTGATCAACTGCCACGTCCCGACCGGTCCCAACTCGTTCAACCTGCAGTTCGGGCTGTGTGTCGAGAAGCCCGAGGGTGTTGACGAGAAGACGGCAAAGTACATCGGCGACAAGTACGCCGAGACGTTCAAGGTCGGCTTCTTGCAGGACGTCAACATCTGGCTCAACAAGGCACCCGTGCAGAACCCGTTGCTCTGTGAGGAGGACGGCCCGGTCTACCAGCTGCGTCGTTGGTACGAGCAGTTCTACGTCGACAAGGTTGACATCGAGCCAGAGATGGTGGAGCGCTTCGAGTTCGAGGTCGACACGACCAAGGCCAACGAGAACTGGCGGGCAGAGGTCGCCGAGAACCTTGCACGCAAGGAGGCCGAAGACCGCGAGGCCGAAAAGGCTGAGGTCTGATGTCCTACATCGTCCCGTCACTCCCCGAGACGTTTGAGGATCGCGCCCTCTACACACAGAGCCACCTGCAGGACGTCCCCTGCATGGACTGCAAGGCGCACGTGCTGGTGCGCAAGAACAGCGACCACCACACCTCGATCCAGTGGACCCGAGAGGCCGTTGCCGACTGCACGACGTTCGCCAAGCTTGCCCGGCAGGAGGGTGGGCGCCCAATCCACTCCGGCTGCCCACGGTTGAGCGCATCGATCGAGGAAGCAGTGCGCGACGGCGCAGTCTCGGTCGGGTCCGCCGATGAGTGAGCGATGCGAGCCAAGGCATGAGTGATCCTTCCTTCGAGCTCGAGGTCCTCGACGTCATCGAGGAGACCGGCGACGCTCGCTCGGTCGTCCTCGATCCCGGCGAACACCGGAAACACTTCTCATACACGCCGGGCCAGTTCCTGACGGTTGCGGTGCCCAGCGACCAGACCGGCCTCGTGGCTCGCAGCTACTCGCTCTCTTCGACCCCCGGCGATGACGGACCACTCACGATCACGGTCAAGCGCACGCTTGACGGCTATGCCTCTGGTTGGATCTGTGAGCACCTCAAACCTGGCGACCGACTCCGCGTGCTCCCGCCGAGCGGCATCTTCACCCCCAAGGACCTCGACGCCGATCTGCTGCTCTTCGCCGGCGGAAGCGGCATCACTCCGGTGATGTCGATCATCCGTGCATCCCTGGCTCGCGGGACTGCCAAGATCGTCCTCTTCTACGCCAACCGTGACGAGCGGTCGGTGATCTTCCACGCCTCGCTCGCCGAGCTGTCGGCCGAGCACCCCGAACGTCTGCAGGTGGTGCACTGGCTGGAGACGGTGCAGGGTTTGCCCAGCCAGGACCAGCTCCGGGCGTTTGCATCGCAATATCTCGATCGCGACGCGTTCGTATGTGGTCCTGCGCCCTTCATGAAGGCCACCACGTCAGCATTGAAGGAGCTCGAGTTCCCGCGCGAGCGCCGTCACCAGGAGAAGTTCGTCTCGCTGGGCGGGAATCCGTTCGACGTGGTGGTGGTGTCCGAGCCAGTTCACGAAGATGCGACTCCAACGGGTCCTGCGGTCAACCTCCAGGTCGACCTCGATGGTGAGGAGTATGACTTTGACGACTGGAAACCCGGCACGACCCTGCTCGAGCACCTCGAGAGCAAGGGTGTGAAGGCGCCATACTCCTGCCGCGAAGGTGAGTGCTCCGCATGTGCGGTCCGTCTTCTCGAGGGCGAGGTGACGATGCGCAACAACGATGTCCTCGACGACGAGGACCTCGCCGAAGGCATCAGGCTTGCCTGCCAGAGCGATGCCGCTTCCGAGAAGGTCCGGGTGACGTATTCGTGATCGTCTCGGGATGGGGACTTTGCGATTGCGTAACGCGGGTCACACAGGCTCGTTACTCTGAAGACACGGTCCGGTAGCACGAATGACTCGACTGAAAAGCTCTCTCCGTTGTGCGTACCGTCACCCCGGACCCGTACGGCCACAGGAGGAGACATGGGGATGAGCCCCGCATCCGTGGTCCGTGGACCCGGAGAAGTCTTCGCAATGGCATGGGACGTCTTGAAGATGACGTTCACCACGCGGTTCCAGTTTCGTGAGTTCGTCGAGCAGGCGTGGTTCGTCGCAAGTGTCACGATGATGCCGACCATCTTGGTGTCCATCCCGTTCGGCGCGGTCATCGCGCTCCAGGTCGGCAACCTCACTGGCCAGCTTGGCGCCCAGTCATTTGCCGGAGCGACAGCGGTGCTGGCCACCGTGCGAGAGGCAGCGCCGATCGCAGCGGCACTGATCATCGCGGGCGCGGCCGGTTCGGCGATCTGTGCTGACATGGGTGCGCGCAAGATGCGCGAAGAGATTGACGCCATGGAGACGTTGGGCATCAATCCCGTTCAGCGTCTGGTGGTGCCGCGCGCGATCGCAACCCTGGCCGTTTCGGTGCTCATGATCTCGATCGTGATCACCGCAGGCATCGCCGGTGGCTACTACTTCACGGTCATCGTGCAGGGTGGCTCAGCTGGTGCGTTCCTTGCCTCGTTCACCTCACTGGCCACTCTCACCGACGTCTATGTCGCCATGATCAAGGCCGCAATCTTCGGCTTCATGGCCGCGATCGTCGGCGCATACAAGGGCCTCAATGCCGGCGGCGGACCTGCGGGCGTCGGACGAGCCGTCAACGAGTCGGTCATCTTGTCATTCATGCTGCTGTTCCTGATCAACTCGATCATCACCGCGCTCTACTTCCAGCTCGTTCCCCAGGCCGGTGTCTGATGATTCACCCCACGAAACCGGCCTCCAGCCGCCGTGTTTGCGCCCGGTTCCCGCATGCGTGGGTGCCGCTTTCGCAGGGACCCCGAACATGAGCCTTCTCACCGAGATGGGGACGTCATTCGTCAAGTCACAGCGCACCAAGCTGGAGACGATGGGTGATCAGCTGCTGTTCTACATCAAGGCACTTGCCTGGATCCCCAAAGTTCTCAAGGACTACCGCAAGGAAGTCTGGAAGACACTTGCAGAAATCGTGTTTGGTGTCGGCGCGCTGTCGGTGATCGCCGGAACGGTCGGTGTGATCGCCTTCCTGGCCTTCTTCGCCGGCACCGAGGTGGGCCTGCAGGGCTATGCGTCGTTGAGCCAGATTGGCGTTGCGAAGTTCACCGCGTTCATCTCGGCCTACTTCAACACCCGCGAGGTCGCGCCGCTGATCTCCTCAATCGCGCTCGCGGCCACGGTCGGCTGCGGCTACACGGCGCGACTTGGCTCGATGCGGATCTCAGAGGAGATCGACGCCCTCGAAGTCATGGGCGTGCCGTCACTGCCCTTCCTGGTGACAACTCGCATGATCGCCGGTTTCATTGCCGTCATCCCGCTCTACACAGTCGCGCTACTGGCGTCGTACCTGTCACCCCGGCTCATCACGACGATGATCTATGGCGAGTCGGTGGGCACCTATGACCACTACTTCCGGCAGTTCCTGCCACCCATCGACATCTTGTGGTCCTTCGGCAAGCTGATCTTCCTGGCGGTGCTGATCATCTTGATCCACTGCTACTACGGCTACACCGCCTCTGGTGGCCCGTCAGGTGTCGGCCTGGCCGTCGGTCGCGCCATCCGTACGTCGCTGGTCACGGTCATCATTGCCAACTTCTTCTTGAGCTTCGCCATCTGGGGTTCGACGACCACAGTGCGGATCACGGGGTAGGCCTGATGTATGCCAACGTGATTCACGATTCCGCCGGTGAACGCCGCCGGCTCGCGGTGGCCGGCGTGGCGAACGTCGTCGCGATCGCGCTGCTCTTGTGGCTCTCGCTCGCGTTCTACAACAAGCAGTTCTCCAACTACACGACGGTCACGGTGATGGCTGACCGGGCCGGTCTGCAGCTGGCCAAGTTCGGTGACGTCCGGGTGCACGGTGCACTCGTGGGCAGCGTGCAGAAGATCGAGAGCGACGGCCAGAAGGCCAAGATCACGCTGAACCTTGATCCCGACGCCGCTCGCGCTATCTCCAGCGACATCTCCGTGCAGATCCTGCCGACGACGCTGTTCGGTCGCAACTACCTCGAGCTCGTGCCGCCAACGGGTGCCGGGGCCAAGAGCGACGCACTCAAGGACGGCACGGTCATCCCCGCCAACCGGGTGACGACGAACGTTGATTTGTCGAAGATCCTCGCCAACCTGTTCCCACTTCTACGTTCGGTACGTCCGGCCGACCTCAACTCCACCCTCTATGCGCTGGCGCATGCCCTGGAGGGCAAGGGTGACCAGCTGGGTGACACGTTCGAGACCCTGGATGCCTATCTCAAGCGGATGAACGTCAAGCTCCCGACTCTCAAGACCGACCTCACCCTGCTCGCCGACGTCGCCGACACCTACGATCTCGCTGCCCCTGACCTGATCCGACTGCTCGGCAACGCAACCGTCACGGCGCGCACCCTGATCGACAAGCAGGGCTCGCTCGACCGAGCACTGAGCAGCCTCACCGGTCTGTCCAAGATCACCCGCGCCACGCTGTCTGAGAACGAGAAGCTGCTGGTCGACCAAGTTCGTTCGGGCAAGCCATTGCTCGCCCTGCTGGACACCTACTCGCCCGAGCTCCCGTGCGTACTCGAAGGTCTCGACTTGCAACGAGGCAACGCCAAGAACGTCTTCAATGACAAGATCATCCACCAGACCCTTGAGCTCGGAGCACCGCAGAGGACCGCATACACAGCGGCCGACGCACCAGAGTTCGGTGAGGTCGGACACGGGCCATGGTGCCTCGGGCTGCCATCCAACTATCCCGTGCCGGCGCCGTTCCAACCGTTGAGGGATGGGTCTGACAAGGACGATCCGGACGGGGGGATCGGATGACCAGCCGCGACACGCAGTTCAAGATCGCCGCGGTCAAGCTCACCGTGTTCGCCGTCGTCTCATTGCTGGTCACCGGCCTGCTCGTCGCGATCATGGGCGGCTTCGGCCTCGGATCTCAGACGGAGTACAAGGCGGAGTTCTCAACTGCCTCGGAGCTGACCAAGGGCGATGACGTGCGCATCGCAGGGGTCGTCGTCGGCAAGGTCAAGGATGTCAAGATCTACCAGCGCAATCATGCGATGGTGACGTTCAAGGTGAAGGACGCCGTCCCCCTCACGACGAACTCTCGTGCCAGCATCCGATTCCTCAACCTGATTGGCGATCGCTACATGTCGCTGTCGGCGGGCGAGGCAGGAGCGACACGTCTGAAAGCCAGGTCGACGCTTCCGCTGGACCACACCACCCCAGCGCTCAACCTGACCGAGCTGTTCCAGGGCTTCCAGCCGTTGTTCGCGGCGCTGCGCCCGGCAGACGTCAACAAGCTGTCGATGAACCTGATCCAGGTCCTGCAGGGTGAGGGCGGCACGGTTCAGGAGCTGCTGTCCAACACTGCGTCGCTGACCAACACCCTGGCCGATCGTGACCAGCTGATCGGTGAGGTGATCACCAACCTGAGCACGCTGATGAAGACGGTAGACGACCACCACCAGCAGCTCGACGATCTGATCGTCAGCATGAAGTCCTGGTTCGGTGACCTGGCCAAGGACCGCAAGGTGATCGGCTCTTCGTTGACCAGCATTTCCGACCTGACCGAGACAGTGGCTGACCTGCTGACCAAGGGTCGCCCGCTGCTGAAGGCAGACGTCGCCCAGCTGCGCCGCTTGTTCACGATTCTCGCCGAGCCCAAGAACAAGAAGTTCCTCGACGAGACGCTCGACAAGCTGCCCACGATGTTGGCGAAGCAGACCCGCATCGGTGTCTACGGCTCCTGGTACAACTACTACCTCTGCGAGTTCCGCGGCGGCGTCGTGCTGCCAAGCGAGATCATTGACGGGCTCAACCTGACCCCCGATGTCCAACAGAAAATATCGGACTTCACCCTGTACAGCACGGTTGCGAGGTGCAACTGATGGCACGCCGAAGTGACTCACAGATCCTTCGTATGGGAGTGATCTCCCTCGCGGTGCTCCTGCTCGTGATGGTGGCCTCGTTCAACTTGCAGAAGTTCCCGTGGTTCCGCGGCACGACCTTTCACGCGGAGCTTTCAGATGCCAGCGGATTGCGCACCGGCAGCGAGGTCCAGGTCGCCGGCGTGCGCGTCGGTCGAGTCAGCAAGCTGCGGATCGGGACCGAGCGGGTCGTCGCCGACTTCGACGTCAAGGGAGCCAAGCTCGGACGCTCCACCAGGGCAAGCGTCGAGGTCAAGAGCCTGCTCGGCGAGAAGTTCCTCAACATCACGCCGAAGGGCAGCGGCACGCTGGACGCTGGCGCCACGATCCCGCTGTCGCGCACCGATGTCACGGCCGACATTGTCGGGACGCTCGGGCAGCTGACGACGCAGACCGAGCAGACCGACAAGGAGAACCTCACCACGGCGCTCGACTCGTTGGCCGAAGTCGTCGATTCTGCGGCACCGGAGGTCAAGTCGAGCTTCAGTGGCTTGTCTCGCCTCTCCTCGACCATCGCAACTCGTGACGAGGAGATCGAGAAGCTGCTCGCCCGATCCCGCAACGTCACTCAGCTGCTCGACGAGCGCAAGGGAGACCTGGTCACCCTGATGAAGCAGGCCAACCTCATCTTCGATGAGCTGCAGGCACGCAAGGACTCGATCCACACGCTGCTCGTGAACGCCAACGAGCTGGCGGTCCAGCTTCAGGGCGTCGTTGATGACAACCGCAAGCAGCTCAAACCGACACTGGACAAGCTCGAGAACGTGCTGACCTTCCTGCATGCGCGGGAGGACCAGATCGAGACGTTGATCAAGAACTACGGTCCCTACGTCAACATCCTCGGCAACATCGTCGGCACGGGGCCGTGGTTTGACGCGTACGTTCCCAACATCACCGGGGTGTTCACCGGAGAGTTCGTCCCCACCAAGCCCGGAGGTGGCGGATGATGCGCTGGAGCCGCAAGACCCAGCTGTTGCTGGCAGCCATCCCCGTGTTGTTGCTGCTGCTTGCATTCGTGGTGTTCCCCGGCAACGGGTCGCGTACGGTCACGGTGCACTTCGACAAGGCGGTCGGGGTCTATCCCGGCACCCACCTGCGGGTGATGGGCGTGCGCGTCGGCGAGGTGACGGCAGTTGTGCCTGAGGGCACCAGCGTTCGCGTGGAGATGACCTACGACAGCGAATACAAGCTGCCGGCCGACGCGAAAGCGGCCGTGGTGACACCGACACTGGTGGCGGACCGCTACGTCCAGGTGTTCCCCGCCTATGCCAAGGGTCCCGTCATGAAGGACCACGGCGACATCCCGATCCAGCGCACCCAGACACCCATAGAACTCGACCGGATGTTCAAGTCGCTCGACGACCTTGCCGTCACTCTTGGGCCCAAGGCGGGATCGACCAGCGGTGCGCTCGACAACCTGCTCACGGCGGGGGCCAAGGCACTGGATGGGAACGGTGCGGCCGGTTCTGAGATGATCCGCAACCTGTCACAGGCGGCGGAAGTCTTCTCCGACAATCGTGGACCGCTGTTTGACAACGTCCGTTCGCTGGCCGAGGTCACCGACACGTTGGCGGCCAACGACGCCACGGTCCAGTCCTTCCTGACCGAGCTCGCCGGGGTGTCCGGGCAGTTCGCTGGTGAGCGCGACGAGCTCAAGCAGGTGCTGCAGTCGCTGGCGAAGGTGCTCGGCACGGTCAAGGGATTTGTCGCAGAGAACCGTGAGACGCTCGGCACCGACATCAAGCTGCTGGGCAGTGTGCTCGAGAGGGTCGACAACCAGAAGGACGCTCTCGGCCTGGTGGTTCAAAAGGGTTCGGTGGCCATGGGCAACCTCGCTTTGGCCTTCGACCCGAGCACCGGCACGTTCGGGTCCCGTGTGCAGGTTGCACCCGGATTCGATCGTCCTGACCAGTTCCTGTGTCAGATCTTGGTCAGCGACGGAGTCCCGCAAAGCGTGTGCGACACGATCACCACCCTTCTGGGCCCGTTGCTCCCTTCCACATCTGGTGGCGCCCCCGCCCTGCCGGGAGTCGCCGACTTGCCGGCTCCCACGGACCTGCAGCTGGGCCCGACCCAGTCGCAGGGCGGACTGCCGGACCTGCTCACCATGCTGGGAGGTGGCAACAAGTGATGCGACTACGCATGCGCGTGATCGTGGCCGCGCTCTTGGCATTCGCCCTTAGTGGGTGTGAGTTCAACGGCGTCTACGACCTGCCGCTCCCCGGGAACAAGGTCAGCAAGGGCAACGGTTTTGAGGTCAGCGCCGACTTTGCTGACGCCCTCAACCTGGTGCCGCGCTCGGCGGTCATGGTCGCTGATGTTCCGGTCGGGCAGGTCGAAGAAGTCATCAGGGTCGGCTGGCACGCCCGGGTCAAGATGTTGATCCGCAAGGACGTCGTCCTGCCCGACAACGCGATGGCTGAAATTCGCCAAACAAGCCTCTTGGGTGAGAAGTTCGTCGATCTGGCCGCTCCGACGGGGACTGACGGCAAGCCCGCCGGCATCGGTCGGCTCGGTCCCAACGACGTGATCCCGATGGATCGCACCGGCCGCAACCCCGAGGTCGAAGAAGTCCTCGGCGCCTTGTCGTTCGTGCTCACTGGCGGAGGCCTCGGCCAGCTGCAGACCATCACACAGGAGCTCAACGCAATGATGGACGGCCGCACCGGCAAGATCCGGGACGTGCTCACCCAGATCAACTCGCTGGTCGGCACGCTCGACTCCCAAAAGGGCGACATCATCAACGCCTTGGACTCGATCAACGGCCTGAGTCGAACACTCATCGCCGAGAAGGACACCATCGGGGATGCCATCGATGCCGCCGGTCCTGCCATGAATGTGCTTCGTGACCAGCACGAACAGCTCGTCACCATGTTGTCTGAGCTCGACAAACTCGGTGACGTCGGTACGCGTGTGGTCAACGAGACCAAGGACGACCTGATCGCCGAGCTCCGGCACCTTGAGCCGGTGCTGCGCAAGGCGTCTGATGCGGGCAACTCATTGGTTCCCGGGCTCGTCTCGGCAGCCAGCTACCCGTTCCCGATCGACGCGGCGGACGTCATCAAGGGTGACTTCGCCAACGTGATCTTCAAGATGCAGATCAAGCTGACCCCGATCAGCGAGGGCGGGCTGCTCCCTTCAACGCTCCAGGACGTCATCACACTCTGCAAGGCATTGCCGACCGCACCGATCTGCGGCGTGGGCGGCGAAGGTATCGCGCAGCTGTGCTCGCTCATCAGCACCTTGCCGCTGTGCACCGAGTCAGACAGCCCGGCTGTGGCAGACGCCTTGGCACAGTCAGAGCAGAACAGTTCGGGCTCAGCAGGGCTGCCAGCCCTGCCGAGTCTGCCCGGTCTCACTCCGGACACCGGCTCCAGCGGTGCCGAGGCTGACGATGGTCTCGTCGAGCTCATCGGCGGATGGCTCGGGGGAGGCACACCATGAGGCGCGGTATCAAGGTCAGGCTGGTCGCATTCGTGCTCCTGAGTGTCATGGGCATTCTGTACGTCGGCGCAAACTATCTCGGTTTCGTCGACCAGGTGCTTGGGCGCGGCTACACGGTCCACGTGCTCCTGCCCGAGTCGGGTGGCCTCTATGAGGGCAGTGAGGTGAGCTACCGCGGCGTCAGGATCGGCAAGGTGTCGGGCATGAAGGTCGACGGCGACGGACTCCGCGTCGACGTGGCACTCGATGACAAGACCAAGGTTCCAGCCGATTCACCGGTCGTCGTGCACAATCTGAGTGTCGTCGGCGAGCAGTACATTTCGTTCGAGCCGAGCCGCAAGAGTGGTCCGATGCTCAAGAACGGCGACTTCGTGCGCGGCACCCAGGAGAGCATCCCGTTGGGGGAGGACGTGCTCCTACAGGATCTTGACCGGTTCGTCTCCAGCGTCAACGTGGGCGAGCTCAACACGGTGATCACCGAGCTCGGCACGATGTTCCGTGACAACGCCAACCCGCTTCGCTCGATGGTCGACAGCGCGCAGTCCTTCATCGACGCCGCGGCCGAGAACGAGCCCGAGACTGTCGCCCTCCTCGACAACGCCAAGACGGTTCTTCAGACCCAGCGTGACAACTCCGGCAACATCCGCGGCTTCGCCAAGGACCTCGCAGATGTGACCGACACGCTGGCCTCCTCGGACGCCAATGTCCGCAAGATTCTCACCGAGGCGGCGCCAGCAGCAGATGAGCTCAACAAGCTGGTTGTCACCCTCCGCAAGGTGCTGCCACCAATGCTGCTTCACCTCAACAGCGTCACCGAGGTTGTCGACGAGCGACTTCCTGCCCTTGAGCAGCTGCTGGTGACGTTCCCGCGCCTGATCGCGGCGGGCCCATCGGCCCTGACACCTGGCGACCAGAAGTTTGGGCGGGTCCACCTCAACCTCACACAAGACCCTGCAGCTTGTCAGGCCGGGTACCTTTCTCCAGGAGATCGGCGTGATCCGTCCAAGGAGACCTTTGTGTCATACACAGAGGGCTTCCCAGAAGGTGTGCAGGCTCAGTGCTCGTCTGGCCCGCCGATCAACATGCGCGGGATGAAGTACGCACCACCTCTCTATGACTGGAAGAATCAGTGAGACGCATTTCCCCGATCAACGCCGCGCTGGCGTTGGCCTTGGTTGGCCTGTGCGTGTGGCTTGCCCTGTTCGCCATTCGCGGTGCAACGGCGGCGCCGGGCAGCACTCCTGCTGAGCAGCGTGCTCAGGAGTACACCGACATCAGTCGGGCCGCACGCTCTGAGACGTTGGCTTTTTTGGAGGTTGACCACACCAACATGGATCAGTTGACCGACAAGGTGCTCAATGGCGCAACGGGCGAGTTCAAGAAGCAGTACCAGTCGTCGTTGAAGACGCTGAAGGAGTCTGCGGTCAGTCAGGAGTCGGTCTCCAAGGGTCGCGTCAACGAGGTGGGCCTGAGCGAGGCCGATGCAGACTCTGCCATCGTGTTTGTCTCGGCGGGCAGCAAGGTGCAGAACAAGGGCACGAACGGCGAGGTCGAGGACCGGTCCTGGCGGATCAAGCTCTCCATGGTCAAACAGGACAGTCGCTGGCTGATCTCCAAGCTTGAGTTCGTGGGCTAGGACATGGCGAAGCTCAAGCGTGACGAACGTGTCTGCCCTTACTGTGCCGAGCACATCAAGGCATCAGCGATCCGGTGCCGCTACTGCCAGTCGGATGTGATCCCGGTGGTGGAGCCGCAGGCCGCTACCGAGAGCGCGACCACTCCTGCCGAGGAGACACCAGCCGCATCACCTGCGAAGAAGGCACCTGCGAAAAAGGCGCCTGCCAAGAAGGCACCAACCAAGCCACCGCCCAAGAAGGTCGCCGCTGAGCTGGCCGCTGCCGAGGCGAAGCCAGTTGTCGTCGAGTCGCCCACCCGTACGGCGACGCCGTTCTACAAGAACGTCACCCTGGTGCTTGCCGTGCTGGTCGCACTTGCTGCCGCCGGTGTCGGTGGCCTGTGGTGGCGTGCAGAGCAAAGTTCTTCGACTGCCGCCCCCAATGGTGCACTTGTTGGCGAAGATGCGCGCACCGAGGTGCTGATCACGGCCGCGGACCTGACTCAGCGCACGTTGTCCTACGACTACAAGACTCTTGCGAATGACATGGAGATTGCGCGCGCCCGCATGACGCCGTCGTTCCTCAAGGAGTACAACGCGACGATGGCCCAGGTTCGCGACAACACCGAAAAGAATCAGCTGGTGCTGCAGGCTGTCACAGTGTCATCGGCGATCATCAACGCGACTGAGCACAAGGCGAAGGTGCTGGTGTTCCTCAACCAGACCACGACAGCCGGCGTGGGCAAAGCCGCGACGCAACAGCTCATTCGCAACAGCCTGGTCGTGACCTTGACACGCGGCGATGGCGACTGGGCCATATCCAAACTCACCGCGCTGGGATAGAATAGAACACGTTCTAGTTCTTGTTTAGTGCATGGAGGCAGATCTGATGGCAAAGGTCGAGGTCGATTACGACGTGTGCGAGGCGAATGCCTTGTGCGAGTCAATGGCACCTGATGTGTTCTTCGTCGATGACGACGACTTCTTGCAGATCGAAGATCCCACGGTCACCGATGAGAACCGCGATCGGGTGCAGCGTGCCGTCAATGTCTGTCCCAAGTCGGCCCTGCGCATCATCGAAGACGCATGAGCGAGCGCCAGCGAGCGAAAAGTAAGGCTGTCATGCCGGTGTGGTCGTACCGTGCCTTTTTGACGGGCGCAACGGCATGAGCTCGACAGATCTTGATGGCCGTGTGGCGGTCATCACCGGCTCCGGTGCGGGCCTCGGACGCGCTGAGGCGGTCGCCCTGGCCAAGGCCGGTGCACGCATCGTGCTCAACGATCTGCCCGGAGCGGCCGACGAGGCCGCAGATGAGATCAAGTCGCTGGGCGCCGAGGTTGCTCTCGCCCCAGGTGACGTGGGCGAACGGTCCACGGCTGACCTGATCACGAAGACCGCGCTGGAGAGCTTTGGTTCCCTCGACATCGTGGTCAACAACGCCGGCGTCACCCGCGACAAGATGCTCTTCAACATGACTGATGAGGAGTTCGACCTCGTCATCAAGATCCACCTGCGCGGTCACTTCCTGCTGTCCCGCAATGCTGCGGCGCACTGGAAGCAGGTCGCCAAGGAGTCGGGTGCGCCGGTTGGCGCGAGTGTCATCAACACCGCGTCGGAGGCATTCCTCACCGGATCCCCGGGCCAGGCCAACTACGCCGCAGCCAAGGCCGGGATCACCGCGCTCACACTCACCACCGCACGCGGCCTGTCACGTATCGGTGTCCGTGCCAACGCGATCTGTCCCCGCGCGCGTACCGCCATGACCGCTGAGGTGTTCGGACCAGACAACTCCGGTCAGACGATCGATCCCTACAGCGCCGACCACGTGGCACCGCTCGTTGCCTACCTCGCTTCACCTGCCGCCGCGCGGATCAGTGGTCAGGTGTTCGTCGTGTATGGCGGCATGGTCGCGCTGCTCGCGGCACCGGTCGTTGACCAGCGCTTCGACACCGATGCCGACATCTGGTCGACCGAAGAGCTCGACAAGGTCGTCGGTGGCTTCTTCGCCGATCGAGACCCCGAGCGCTCATTCGCCGCCGACTCAATTCTTTCGCTTTAACCCACTCAATACTTCCTGGAGGAAATCCATGTCCCGTCTCACGGACAAGCGCGCCATCATCACCGGCGGAGCCCAAGGTCAGGGCGCAGCCATCGCACGCCACTTCGTGCGCGAAGGCGCCAAAGTGGTCATCGCCGACGTGGCCGACGACGCTGGCAAGGGACTTGCCGACGAGCTCGGCGAGGCCGCGACATTCAGCCATCTCGACGTGAGCGACCCGACGTCCTGGGCGACCGTGGTCAAGGATGCTGAGCTGCAGCTCGGCGGTCACGTCAACGTGCTGGTCAACAACGCCGGCATCCTGAGGTTCGGTGAGGTCGACACGATGCCGGTCGAGGAGTTCGACCTGGTGACCAGCGTGAACATGAAAGGCTGCTTCCTCGGCATGAGGGCTGTGGCACCGGCGATGAAGCAGAATCGTGACGGTTCGGTCATCAACTGCTCGTCGGTGGAGGGGCTCGCCGGTATGGCTTCCCTGACGGCATACACGGGCACCAAGTTCGCGATCCGTGGAATGACGAAGGCGGCGGCCGTCGAGCTCGGCGCCCACGGTGTGCGAGTGAACTCAGTTCACCCCGGGATGATCGACACTCCGATGACTCAGGCGCACGGTGGCGACGCCGCGATGCAGTGGGGCGCGACCCGCATACCGCTGGAACGGGTGGGAACACCTGAGGACATTGCGCCGTTGTATGTGTACCTGGCGAGCGATGAGAGCGGCTACACGACTGGCGGTGAGTTCGCAGTCGATGGCGGTGTGACGGCAACCCACTCCTTCTACCCCGGCAACAGCGGCAAGAATGCCAATCGCTGAGTGACGAAGGCCTCAGCCCCGAAATTTCCACATCGGCACTTTGCCGCGAGAGAATAGAAAGTTCAGTCAACAGCGCTGAATGTGTTCAACCCCTACGGAGGCCTCCCGTGCGCATCGCATTCATGTCGTACCGCAGCAAGCCACACTGCGGCGGTCAGGGCGTCTACCTCCGCCATCTGAGTCGTGAGCTGGTGGCTCTCGGTCACACCGTCGAGGTCTATTCGGGCCAGCCCTATCCAGAGCTCGACGAGGGCGTCATCCTGCACAAGGTCCCGTCACTCGACCTCTATCGCGAGCCCGATCCGTTCCGTACGCCAAAGCCCAAGGAGATTCGCGACCTCATCGACGTCGAAGAAGTCCTCACGATGTGGACTGCCGGCTTTCCCGAGCCCAAGACGTTCAGCAAGCGTGCAGCCCGGTTGATGAAGGACCGTGTCGGCGACTTCGACATCGTGCACGACAACCAGACGGTTGGCTCCGGCATGCTCGACATCGCCGAGATGGGCTTTCCGCTGATCACGACGATCCATCACCCGATCACGTTCGATCGCCGCATAGATCTTGCGAGTGCGTCGTTTCGCAAGAAGCTCAGCCTGCGTCGCTGGTACGGCTTTCTGCGCATGCAGAAGCGGGTTGCCAAGCAGCTCACCAAGATCCTGACAGTCTCTGAGTCCAGCCGGCGAGACATCATCAACGACTTCGGCGTCGACCCGTCGGTCCTCGAGGTCATCACCCTCGGTGTGGACGACGTGTTCGTTCCGCCGACTGCTCCGCGCATACCCGGACGCATCGTGGCCATGGCCAGCGCCGACGCTCCCATGAAGGGCATCGCCACGCTGCTCGAGGCATTCGCCAAGCTGCGCACCGAGCGCGATGTCGAGCTGATGCTCGTCACGACGCTCAAGGCAGGCGGGCGAACCGAGAAGCTCATCGACGACCTTGGAATTGCCGAGAACGTAAAGTTCGTCAACGGCATCAGCGACGCCGAGCTGGTCGATGTCATGGGCTCTGCTGAGCTCGCCTGCGTGCCGTCGCTGTACGAAGGGTTCTCCCTGCCGACCGCCGAGCTGATGGCCTGCGCCACCCCGCTCGTCGTCAGCCGTGCCGGTGCGATTCCTGAGGTCGTCGGCGAGGACGGTGTCTGCGCGACCCTCGTGACGCCCGGCGACGTTGGTGAGCTCGAGGCCGCGATCGCCGAGCTGCTTGATGACCCCGAGCGCCGCGACACGATGGGCAAGGCTGGCCGCGAGCGCGTGCTCGAGCTGTTCAGCTGGGGTGCTGTGGCCAAGGCCACGGCCGCCGCATACAAAGAAGTGATCGTCGCCCACGCGGGGAAGGCTCTTCCTGCCAAAGAAGAGGGAAAGAAGTAAACATGCTGACCGTTGATTTTGACCGCCTCGGCCTCAAGCCCGGCGACCGGGTGATTGACATGGGCGCAGGTGCAGGCCGGCACTCCTACGAGCTGTACCGCCGCGGTGCTGATGTCATCGCCTTCGATCAGGACGCTGACGAGCTCGCCAACGTGCTGGAGCTGTTCGGCGCGATGAAGGAAGCCGGCGAGGTGCCCGAGGGTGCTTCGGCCGACATCAAGGAGGGCGACGCACTTGCCCTGCCGTTCGCTGACGGCGAGTTCGACCGCGTCGTCGCATCGGAGGTGCTCGAGCACATACCGGCCGACATCCAGGCGATTGACGAGCTCGTGCGTGTCCTGCGTCCGGGCGGCACAATGGCCGTCACGGTGCCACGTTGGCTGCCCGAGATCGTCTGCTGGAAGTTGTCAGATGACTACCACAACACGCCTGGCGGACACATCCGCATCTACTCCGACAAGGAGCTGATCGGCAAGCTTGAGAACGCGGGCATGACCTTCGAAGGCATCGACTACGCACACGGGCTTCACTCGCCCTACTGGTGGCTCAAGTGCGCTGTCGGTGTCAAGAACGACGAGAACCCGCTGGTGAAGGCCTATCACCAGGTTCTGGTGTGGGACATCATGAAGACACCCCGCTACAGCACAGCCACTCGTCTGGCGGAGAAGGTCCTCAACCCGTTCATCGGCAAGAGCATGGTGCTCTACCTCCGCAAGCCGGAGACCCCCTCCTCGTGAACGCCCGCCTCTTGACCCCCGAGCAGATTGCCCAGACGGCCGCCAGCATTGCCTCGATGCAGGAGGCTGACGGAGCGATCCCCTGGACGGTGGGTGAGCACACGGATGCCTGGAACCACGTCGAGGGTGCGATGGCGCTCGTGGTCGGTGGCGAGATCGAGGCGGCCGGGGCTGCATACGACTGGTGCCTTCGCAACCAGCGCGTCGACGGCTCGTGGGCCATGCGGATCGTTGGTGGCGAGGTCGAGGACGCCAGCACCGAGACGAACATGGCTGCCTACATTGCCGTCGGAGTCTTGCACCACTGGGCGATCCGCCGAGATCGCGCGTTCCTCAAGAGCATGTGGCCGGTCGTGTGCCGCGCTCTCGACCTGGTCGCCAGTCTGCAGCTACCCTTCGGCGGCATTGCATGGTCGCGCGAGTGGGATGCCGACGGTCCTGCCAAGATCAACCGCGAGGCACTTCTCGCAGGCAGCTCGAGCGTCTATCAGTCGCTGCGGTGCGGAGTGGCTCTCGCAGAAGTGATGGACGAGCCGCAGCCTGAGTGGGAGCTCACCGGTGGTCGTCTCGGCCACGCAATCCGCGAGCATCGTGACCAGTTTCTCGACAAGTCGACATTTTCAATGGATTGGTACTATCCGGTGCTTGGGGGCGCCGTACGCGGCCCCGCCGCCCACGAGATGCTCGCCGTGCGCTGGGACACCTTTGTCGAGGACGGTCTCGGCATCCGCTGCGTCAGTGCCAACCCATGGGTGACAGGCGCCGAGACGTGCGAGCTGGCGATGGCGCTGCACGCGATCGGCGACGATCGTGCTGAGCAGATGTTCGCCGACATGCAGCACCTCCGCAACGATGAGGGCGGCTATTGGACGGGCTATGTGTTCCCCGATGACGTCAACTGGCCGGTGGAATACACGACCTACACTGCCGCGGCGGTGATTCTTGCCTGGGACGTGCTGAGCGACACGACAGCCGGCGCGGCCATCATGACCGGACACGGAATCGGTGTGGAGTTCGACGAGATGGCACTCGAATGCGACTGCCCGCCAGCCGACGGGTTAGCGGTGAGTTCTCAACCGTCCGGCGGCTCATTCAGTTGAGGAGTCACCGATCCGGTCCGTGCGTACGTGCCCCGGCCCATCATTCGACGGGTTGGCCCGCGTCTCCCTGACACCGCGTCAGCACTCGCAGCGAACCCACCGTCTCGGTTGGTTCAAAGCTGCCTGAGGCAACAGCTCGCTGCCATACGTGGAACGGTGCCTGACCGCCGTCCTCAGGCCGCTCGAACACGTCATGGATCGCCAGGACCCCGCCCGACATGATCCAGTGTGCGAATCCCGAGTAGTCGTTCTGCGCGTGAATCTCAGCGTGCCCACCGTCGATGAACAGCAGGCTGACTGGGGTCTGCCACCATGTCGCCACGCTGGTCGATCGGCCGATCACGGCTGTCACCTGTTCGTCCAGACCGGCGAGCGCGATGGTCCGTCGAAACACCGGCAGAGTGTCCATGAGACCGAGCTCATCGTCGACCAGCGATGCGTCGTGGTGCTCCCAGCCGGCTTGGTTCTCCTCGGATCCGCGGTGGTGGTCGATCGTGAGGACATGTCCTCCGACCTCGCGTGCAGCTGCGCCCAGGTAGATCGCGGACTTGCCGCAATACGTACCGATCTCCAATGCCGGGCCGAGATGAAGTCGCTGGCGGGCGATGCGGTGGAGAAACTCACCTTCGTCCTCCGGCATGAAGCCCTTGGCCCCAAGCGCGTGGACGAGCAGGTCCGCAGGCATCTCCGACGTCATGGGAGACAGTCTGCCGTGCTAACGCGCCGGCAGCTCTTGGACGTGCCAGCGGTTGCCATCGGGGTCGGTGAAGCTGGTGAAAATGCCCCATGGTTGAACGTCGATGTCGGTCGCCTCGACACCATTCGAGATGAGATCGTCATGGGCAGCCTGGGCGCTGTCGACCACGACCTGGATGCCGTGCTGGGTGCCGGGAACCAGCGTGGTGATGCCCTCACCGAAGGCGATCGAGCACGCAGAACCGACTGGTGTGAGCTGGACGAACCGGAGGTTGGCGTCGACGCGCACGTCATGATCGAGGGCGAAACCGACCTGGTCGACATAGAAGTCGCGCGCCCGATCGACGTCGGTGACAGGTATGAAGACGAGCTCAATCTTGCAATCCATGGTGGCCTCGAATCCTCAGGCCGCGATCCGGTCTGACCTGCGGCGATTGACTTAATTCTTGCCGTCAGGTGTGACAGTTCTGGGGTCGTCTGCGAGTCTGGTGACATGCCACTGACCGGAGAATACGCACCGAGCACGTCCGACTGGGCCCGCGAGCAGGCCGAGCTGTACGAGCGCAGCGACGGCAAGGCGGGCAACACGATCCAGGGTCGCCCGATCATCCTGCTGTACACGCTGGGTGCCAAGAGCGGAAAGATCCGCACAACAGCCCTGATGCGGGTCGAGCACGAAGGCGAATACCTCGTCGTCGCCTCCAAGGGTGGCGCACCGGACAATCCGAGCTGGTACTACAACCTCGTGGATGCCCCGCTCGTCGAGTTGCAGGACGGCGCCGTACGCAAGGACTATGTGCCGCGTGAGTTAGAAGGTGATGAGCGCGCGATCTGGTGGGAGCGTGCCGTTGAGGCGTTTCCCAACTATGCGGACTACCAGACCAAGACGGATCGGCTGATTCCGATCTTCCTGCTGACCGCCGCCAGCTGAATCCTGTCTCAGTCTACGAGGTCGACGTCGATGACTGAATTGGGGCGGAACTGAACCAAGCCACCGTGTCGGGCCGGTCGAATGAGATCGAAGCCGCCGGTGGTCACCAGAGTCCACTTCAGCGGTGGCTCAGCCTGACCCAGATGACGGCCACCGAGCGGCACGAAGAGATCGAGTGCCACCCTGGCACACGACCGGTGCGTGGGAGGGAAGGTGAAGAGTCCAGACTCCCACTCAGCCGTCGGACCGAAGAACGCGATCGGACGGGTCAATGTCTCGCCGCAGATGCCGCAGATCCTGCTCAGCGCACACCGAATGGCACGCTGCTTGACCACCACAGAGTGGTCGAGCGCCCCATCGTCGTCCTCGCACGCAAATGGCACCGGCAGGCCGCCTGTCCTGGGGCGGGTGTCGAGCACGGTGGTCATGCGCTCACCCTCACGCCGAGGCCGCGCCGGACCACTTGCCGAGCTCTGAACGACGGATCTGGCGCTCGTCATCGCGCAGTCGACGGTGCGCGCGAGGCGACAGCGGAGCGGGGTTGTCCTCGGTGCGCCTGTTGGGCAACGACAGCTTCATGATCGTGCGGAACGTCTGTCCGTACTGCTTGTGGAGCGGTCCAGTCGTGTACGGGATGTCGTAGCGCTTGCAGATGTCCTGCACCTTGACCGAGATCTGCGCGTAACGGTTGCTCGGCAGGTCGGGGAACAGGTGGTGCTCGATCTGGTAGCCGAGCTGCCCGCTCATGATGTGCAGCAGCTTGCCGCCCTTGAAGTTGGCCGAGCCCAGCATCTGGCGGAGATACCACTCGGCACGCGTCTCGTCCTCGAGCTCCTCCTCGGTGAAGTGCACCGCGCCGTCGGGGAAGTGGCCGCAGAAGATGATCCCGTATGTCCAGACGTTGCGGATGATGTTGGCGGTGAAGTTCGCGGCGAGGGTCTGCAGGAAGAACGGTCCTGTCAGCGCGGGGTACATGACGTAGTCCTTCAACGACTGCTTGCCGACCTTGCGCCCGATCTGGCGCAGCTGCCGCTTGAGCAGCGGCATGTCCTTCTCTCCCTTGCGGATGGCCTCGATGTCGAGGTCGTGGAGCGCGACGCCCCACTCGAAGAACAAGGCGAGCAGCGCGTTGTAGACCGGCTGCCCGAGGTTGTACGGCGACCACTTCTGGTCCCGCGACATCCGCAGGATTCCGTAGCCGATGTCGTTGTCGTGGCCCAGCACGTTGGTGAACTGGTGGTGGATGTAGTTGTGCGAGTGCTTCCACTGCTCAGCTGGCTGGGTGGTGTCCCACTCCCAGTTGCTGGAGTGGATCTCGGGGTCGTTCATCCAGTCCCACTGGCCGTGCATCGCGTTGTGGCCGAGTTCCATGTTCTCCAGGATCTTTGCCGACCCGAGCAGGGCGGTGCCCAGCAGCCACGCCGGTGGGAAGAAGCTGGCGAACAGGGTGATTCGTCCCGCCGCCGCGAGTCGTCGCTGGAGCTGGATGGTGCGCAGGATGTAGTCGCGGTCGGCCTGGCCTCGTGAGGCCTCAACCTCCGCACGGATCTGGTCGAGCTCGGCGCCGATCGCCTCGACCTCTTCGTCGGTGAGGTGGGTGTATTCGCGTACATCAGCAAAAGCCATGACTGGCTCCTATCGGGTTGGGAGTGTCAGAGGGTCAGGGTGCAGTCGCCTGCGGCGACCGAGATGCAGGTCTGGATGTATTCATTGGGCTCGCCGTGCTCTTCGCCGCTGCGCAGATCGCGGATGCGCCCGGAGGCCAGGGGTACGTCGCACGTGTGGCAGATCCCC